>OLOJ01002512.1_pt1 | contig 14734 bp, 24 predicted proteins | sample 1672251 | NCBI WGS metagenome assembly OLOJ01 (sample SAMEA3136664, study PRJEB25190) | human gut metagenome | biome: human gut; feature: human-associated habitat; material: faeces | place: Austria | collected 2013 | reverse complement strand
TCAAGCTCAATAGTCCATCTCCTTTCATTCATTTTTTCTAATATGTCAGATGAGCCGAAAAATAGCAGTAAAAGTCCTACAGGCTCTCAATCACATCCAAAATACGTTTTTTCTTCTCCTGTGGAAGTTCCTCCCTTAACCATCTTGAGAAAGTAAACTCGCTTACTCCGCAGGCCGCAGCGACTTCGTAATTCCTCAGACGTTTATTTGTGATTGCTAATCTGATATCTATGTTCTTCATTCCTAAAAACTCCTTTCTTCTCGGCAATTTTTGTTGATGAATTAAGCATAGCATGATATACTGTATAATATAATACACAGTTAATTTATTTTTTTCGTTATTATTTCGAGGTGATACGCATAATGTTATATAATTTTAGTGTTGGATTAAAAAAAGCAAGAAAAACAAAGAAATTAACGCAACAATCATTTTGCGATGAATATGAGAAGGTAACGGGTTCATCTATCACAATAGAGACCGTACGGAATTGGGAACAAGGCAGAGCTGTACCACGTATAGACACATTAGTTTCTCTTGCTGATTTTTTCGGTGTGTCTGTAGATTTTTTATTGAATCGTTCAGAATGTACATCTGTCGACAATGAATATATAAGAAAAAAAACCGGATTAAATGATGAAAGTATAGAGGTCTTAGAAATGGCAGTTAAAGAATCAGATCTTGAGAAAAAAATGCAAGATACTTATTCAAACAATAGTAAAGAAACATTATCCGTTGTAGATACTATTAATGTTATGTTTAAACATTCCATGCTTGTAAATGTTGCTAATGCATTTCGTAATTTTTTAGAAACTAAATATTGCGTACCAGTTCAATATGATTCTTCATCGAACAAGTTCATTTATTCTGATAGTGATTTTTCTAAATTAAATAATAAATACCTAGATGATTTACTTAAACAACATGATATAAACCTTTCTATCCCTCAAGAATATATCATGCATCTTGCTAGTAGCCCAGACAAGCCGGAAGATCACATATCTTTTGGGCTGTCAAACGTATTTCTTGAATCAGTGGCATTAAAACAAATTGAACAATGGTTTTACACTATTAAGCAGATTTATAAAGAAGAACATGATGATCAATAATATTAGCAGTCTCGTATTTTAATTTACGGGACTGTTTTTTGTATTAACCATCATATTAACACATATATTAACCTCCGTATTAATACAATTATATCAAGTAATTCGTAACAGTCACATCTAGCCTCCAATGGCTCAGATGGAATACTGACACCATCATCAAAGCAAGCCGGTTATACTTCGTCTCTTTGCCCTGTTCAATAGCTTTCTGCCGGTTCTCTCCCCTTAACTTGTATGGTTCTTCATTCATAATGTCATGTAAAAACCTTTTGTTAGATGCTCCCGGCTCGTGAAACTCCCTGTATCTGGCCGCAAGCTCTTTTCTACACTGGTATTTGTATCCTGGTTCATTCTTCAAACGGTCACAATAATATTTATAAGCTCTCTGGGCCTGTTCCCTCCGGATACCATGGAGATCTATTTTGTTGTTCATCTCATCCGGAGAAAATAGTTTCTGCTCAGGATCCACGCTCTGAAATATCTCTATAACCATTTTTTCATCTTCCGGAAGTATACGCTGCAGCTGTCGTTTACCGCCTTTCCCTCTGGATACATTCACGCACAAATAGCCAGATTCGTCCTCTGTTAGGTCTGTTCCTATTAGCCTAGATAATTCTGCCCTGCGGATTCCTACAGCCTTTTGAAAGCAGATAAGACGGTTATAACGTGCTTCTGTAGCTTCAATTTTTCCTTGCTTATTCGCCTTCTGGTTCCGGCTTCGTACAATTTTACCGGCTGTCCGCTTCGGCTTCTCTATCTCATTCATATTGATTCCAGTAGCCTTACATGGTGCCGCTAATCTCCTATGTATCGTTGCTGGACTATATTCGGATGCCTCAAGCTCTTTCTCGTATCCCTGCAGTAATTCCTTTTCTTTCCCCTGCAGCTGATCGGGACGTTTCACGCCCTGTGCCTTACAATACACCGCAAACAGCCTGCAGTCTTTTTTATATGCTGTTATCGTCTGATTGTCTGTGATTCCCTTCAATGCAGCTTCTATTAATGTACTTTGTATGCTTCTGTATCTTCCCATTTTCTCACCTCTTCTCAATTCATCATTTTGATGATTCCTTTATATACCGCTTCTGACTTCGGATTTCTTGTTTAACTGTCTGTTATCCTGCCTTTTTAATGACTTGGCTTTGTCAATGGTTCTGCACTGTCAGACGGAGGCCAGCCCTCCACTCCTTCCGGAGCAATGCATAATAGCTTATCTGCTATCCCTGTAAGTGGTTATTTTCTGATTTCAAAATTAATTTTTGATACTGTGAATTTTATCAAAAACCACTTAAAAGTTGATAATTTTCACGCTAACTGGTTATTCTCTATCCGGTTCCCGGCAAAGAATAACCATTAGCTTTTTCTCCTCCTCGTCTTCAAAATATGTTTTCAGTTATAATATGTTATTTTTACTCACACTTAAAAAACAAAATAATTTCTCGAAAAATAGAGTTCTATGTTAGTATCACAAATTAATTTTTGCAAAAAAATAGAAGTGTCTATACACTTCCTGTCCTTGCTATTCTATGGTTGTTGATCACCTCGCAATATGGTATACTATAATTACGGAAAGTCGAAACACACAAAAGGCGGCCTGCCCTCTTCGGAGGGACAAACCCTCCAGACGAAAGAAAGGAGGGCGATAGTTATGTACATATCATATGCTGATTTTATACAGACAGGATTGTTCATAATTGGTCTTATTGAATTGTGTTATACAATCTTTAAAGACAAAAAATAGCCGCCCACTATTCCCAGTAGTGAACGGCTGTTGATTAAAACAGTTTTTTAAGCTAATTGGGGTAGGCCGCTGTGTTTCTGGCTTTCCCTTTTTGTATCTTTACTATAGCACCTTTAAATCATTTTATCAAGGCTAAATGCTTCTTAAATCTTCTTATAGCTTCTAACTGCTTCTTAAATCCTATTTTTTAATTTATGATACTATTGTTTCCAGTATTTACTAACTGTTTTTCTGTCTATACCTAAATCTCTTATACAATCCGCTTTTCTTCCGCCTGGATGATTTGCTAACCATTCCTTCACAATATCTTCTTTCTTTGGCCGTCCCTCCTTATTTCTCCATTCTTTATTATTATTGAGTTCATCTCTAATAAAATTCATCAATTTAATATGATCAGCTTGTTTTCTTCCATTTCTTTTATTTTTAGGAAATTCAATACCGCTTCGATACTCTGCAGCATCTCTTGGATAATTAATATACCCCTGCTGATATATCTCTAATGCATCCAGCATATCCGCTGTTGTAAAATGATTATTCTCATCTGTTGTCAACGTCTCAAAAAAATCTAACAAGGCATTACAGTCCTGTTCAAGTTCTTCATATGTCACCGGATCCGGATTCTTTTTCTCATCATAAAAGCTACATTTCATTGCAAAAGCCACTAAAACCATCATACAATGGTAACGATGACCCAAGCGAGCCTCTGCATACACTCTACGCTTCCACCAATCATATAAATTTCTTGAAACATGCCATGCTCTGGGGGGCTCCTGTCTCACAATCTTCCTTTCGTACCATTCCGGATACTTCTCTTTAGCTTCGTCCAATGTTAATGCAGATTTATAACGAAACTCTGTTACCTGGTATTCTTTTCCTACAAACTGATTCAGGTACTCCATAGAAACCTTTTCACCTGTCAGGAATGCCCTTGTTCTGGCTCCATTCTTCGTGATGGTGCCAACCATACGAAAACCTTGATAAATACCCTCATACTGAATATCTTTATCATCCTTAATATCCACTATGCCCTCATTCCAAGTCAATCGTGTAAGTTCATGTTTAAACTTCTGCAGTTGCTCAACTGTATTCGGAAATAATGGAATCGGCTTTTCCAACAAATAACACAGATGCACCCCTGTTCCGGAACTGATAATTGCTGTCGGCTTTGGCAAACGCTCTGCATTCTGAACATGGCCCACCCAGTAATCTATGAGGCCTTGTGGTGTATCACCCTTTATCCGTATATGATCTAAGTCTATAATAATTCCATACAGGGCTCTGGCATTCTTTGCAGTATTCTGTTTACCGGCATAAGACAATGGACTAATCAAACAAAAATCATCTGTCTTTACTATTTCATCAACTGCATTCAACTCATCAGTTACCGTATATCGTTTTATTAATGGCTTTCCATCTTTTCTTTTTTGCTGAGTAATACTTACAATAATTCCGCAATATTTCCCTTTTGTCATTCTCCCTTCAGAGTCAAGAAAACCTTCCGGAAACATCATTCTGTAAAAATCTTTACTTTTTATCTCATCGAAGTATAAATTGAGCCATTCTGTAATATAATTCATATATAGTGTATCTCCTGTTCCAAAACCCTATAGTCCGTCCGTATATTATCAATGAAGTTTTTCCCTATTTTTTATAAAAATAATATACGGCTTTTTATTGATCATGTCAATGTCTGTCCGTATATTATCAATACTGTTTTTTACCTTTTAATTGGTATCATTTATTATTTTTTGATACTTTATTTTTCTTTCTAATTTTTTCTTGTGCTGTATCAATTGCGGTATCAAGTTCAAGGTCTTCTTTGTAAGATTTCATAAAACGAAAGTACGTGCTTCTGCTTATTTCCATCAGCTCCATGATCTCCGTTATGTTATTGCCTTTCCTAACAAGATTAGCAAATTCTGCATAGCGTTTCATATACGTTGCATCATTTTTCTTTCTGCCGGCACCTCTGGCATTACGAACCGGCTCTGACTGGCTCCGGAGTTTTCTATTCTCTTCCTGAAGCTCTTGTATCTGCTTCAGATAAAATTCACTTGATTCCTCCATCGTTTTACCAACTGCTATTGTATTCTTGTGGGATTCATTAACGCTATTTTCCAGATCTGCAACTTTCTGTTTAAAGACTTCATTATCTTCTTTCAGTTTCTTGTTCTCAAATATTAATCTTCTGCGTTCACTATGGAGTTCCGCATTGTCTTTTCTTAATACTTGACACTCTAACAAAGCCTTGTTGCTATCGTTTTTTTCTGCATTCGCTCCCATGATTTCAATGTTGACTTCAAGCTGTCTGATTGTAAGCTTCGCATCATCCAGCGATTCCTGAAGCTGATCACATTTTTTATTCAACGTAGCTATTTGATTTTGATTTGCCTCGTATAATGGTGACTGCTCATAGGCTGTATTTGCTTTCTTATTCATTCCTGCCAGCTTAAGCATCAAATCTTTAACGGTTTCCCTAGCTTCTTCCAGTTCTTTCTTTAGCTGTGCATTAGTTTCCCTTGCCATGTTGCAGCCCTCCTTTTTCTTATAAGTCCAGTATAATCCTTTCTTGTTTTGGTGTCAATAATTAATTTTTAGTACTTATGTTTTATAATATGTCCTTACAATGCAAGACAAGGGGCGTCACGTTTCGCTACTCCCCCTCTATTCCTTTGTTATTTTGCCCCAGAATCGTCTTGAATGGTTTACTGGAACATTTTACCGCTGATACATTTAAAATCGAAAATAGAGCGTTTTACGCAATGAATTATAAGCCTTTTTGTTTTTTAAGAAATTTTTGAACATGCAGGTTTTCGTTATAGAAAGAGGCTTTTTATTTAAAAATTTTACTCGGGGGATTCACTAGACCGCCCGGGGACCTTCCTATAGACCCCATCCCCGTCTATTCCAGGCAGAAAAAAAGGAGCTGTAACCATTCTGATCTGGTACAACTCCAATGTGTTAATACATGGTATTAATACATTGATTAATACGTGTATTAATACCTATATCCTTTTACCTCTTGCATTCTCATTAATAAGCTCTCGCTCTCTCTTCAAATGCTCCTTATATGCTTCCTGTTCTTCCTGCGTTATTGGATACTCACAATCTATATAGTGATTGATAGCACACAGCATTAGCTGCTCACTGGTTATATTCTTAGTGTCTGTGTATGCCTTCCACTTGCTCAGCGTATCCTTGTCTATCCATGCACCGAATACCTTGTGCGTCTTACGCTTGCCCTGTTGTTTCTGTATCGGTTTCTGTGCCGGTCTAGGTGCTGTCTGTAAGGTCGTATTTGCCTGTTCTGTAGCTTCTGGAATAATAGGTGCAGTATCCTTAGTCTCTTCCTGTTTAGGCTTCTCTGCTTGCTTCTGAGACCCACTAAACATACGTGCTGTAGCTTCCTGTGCCGCTGATGCAAGATCTGTTTTCTTCTTTGCCATTATTACACCTCACCTTCCAGGAACTCACGAATAAATGCCTGGTAATCTTTTGCTGCATTAGAACGTGGTGCCTGTTCAAATAAATCTTCTTTAAGTAGCTGGCTTTCTTTGACTGACACTGATTCTCTGATGGCAGCCTTAAACACTTTCGTTTCCATCTGTTCTGCTATCTGCTGTACTTGTCCCTTTAATGCCTGGTTTACGTTTGACCGGCTGTTATATCTTGTGATCAATAAACCGGATATCTGCAATTCATGGTTACAGTACTTTCGCACATTCTGGATAATTCCGTAAAACTGTGTTAATCCCTGTAATGAGAATATATCCCCAGCTCCGACCGGGATAATCAGCTTATTTGCTGCTGTAAGGGCATTAGTTACCAGTATTCCCAACGTTGGCGGTGTATCAATCACAATATAATCATACTGCTCTTTGATTGAATCCAGAGCCTCTTTGAGCATATACTCACGCCCTGTCTGTGTAAATTCGCTATCAGCAGCAGCCAATAACAGACTACCCGGCAACAAGTCAAAACCTAGCCTAACAGGAACAATGGTTTCCCCTACAGTCTTTTCACCCTTAAATACATCATATAAATTCGCTACACTCAACACATCAACACCGGTCATAAAACTCGCATTGGTCTGTGGGTCCAGATCGCACAATAATACCCTATGCCCTTTTGAATAAAGCCCTGATGCAAGAACTGTTGACGTTGTAGTTTTTCCAACTCCGCCCTTTTGGTTCGCAACTGCAATTATCTGCATAAAATCCCCCTATTTCTCGTATTAATACATATGTTAATATAATGATTAATACAATTGTTAATACAATGGTTAATTCGCATATTAATACTTGTGTTAATCTTACAACGTAATCGATAAAGAAGCAAGAAAAAGCGGTGCATGGTTTCCCACGTACCGCCCCTTTAGTTCATGCTTCCCAATTCCGAACAAATCTTTTTACGAAAACATATATGCGTTCTGCCAATGTTTCGTCATTAATCTGCTGTATAAGCTGTATAAGCTCTTTCTTATAATCCATAAACATTACCTCCAGTACCTTTTTGGAATGTCAGCTATAAAGAGGTAAATGTACCGCAGAATCTTCTCTGACTGGATTGCATTGAGCATTATCTCAATTTCTTTTCTGTAATCCATTATTAATACCCCCATTGCTCCTTGAATGAAATAATCATATTGTATAAGAACTTCATAAATTTTTCGCTTTCTATTTTCTGAATCGCCTCAATAACCTTTTTCTTATAGTTCATGTTCATTTCTCCTTCAGGTAAAGGTATTCCAGTAATTTGTACACCCTTTTCAGTGTGCTCTCTGTCTTAACTTTATCCAATAGTGTAATAATCATTTTCTTATAGTCCATATCTTCACACCTACCGTCCCATCAATCCATTTGTAAAAGAATCTATACATTCAAGATGTCTTAAATCTCTTATCATGAAAAGCTTTGTTATAATGAGGTACCTCTTCCAGTCTTCTTTGCTTAAAGTAGAATTTTCATTAGTCATGACAATTTGGAAAAGTTTGGCTACTTGATAAGTGAGCTGCAAAGACTTTTTATTTTTGTTGGCTTTGACAATTTCTGCAATTGCTTTTCTGCAAGGAACCTGAGTTAAATCACATCTCTCCATCGTTTTCTATCTCCTGTTCCTCTTCAATCTGATGTTTATAGGCACTCTTCGCAATTCCATATATAAATGCTAATGTTTCCTCAGAATATATACGTGAAACAAAATTAATAATATCAAGCTGCATCGTAGCAACAGATTTTTGAGTATAGTATAAATCTCTGAGTTCTTCCGTTTCTTGCAACTCTGCTTTCAATTTTTCAATTTCTGCTGCCTGTTCTGCGATAATCTCAGACGCAAGTGTAGGATTCTTACAAGAAGTGTTTTCTAATCTATCTCTATCATTCATTTATCAAGGTTCCTTTCTTCTATCAATATCCTCTTAACAACCAATCTGCAAACATCCAGATCGGCATGGTTACCATTACTGAAAGTGCTAAAAACTGCACCGTCTGTATTACTCTCTGTCGAATTATTCTTTTAAGTGATCTCTTAAAAAGATACGTCCATTCTGAGTAAGTCATAACTCTTTGCATGATAATCCTCCCTTGTCCGGGCGAACCTTGTATGATAGAATATATTTCATACAGGCTTCAAGCCCTGTTATCACTTAACAGTCGTGTCTACTTTGGTCGGTGGTACGACTGTTTTTATTTTTTACCTGGCAAATATGCGTCTAAGGCTTCTCTTACGGTTTCCGCTTTTGTCTGTTTATGCTCTTTAGAATAATCCATTATTCTTTCATCCATTTCCGGAGTAACTCTAATTTTTACCTCAACGGCCTTTCTGCAATCTGTCGGTCTGCCTGTTCTGGGACTCACCGTTTCACCTCCTTATATTTTTGGTTCCCATAATTCTATTATATATTTATGGTTCCCAAAAGTCAAGACTTGGTTACTCTCTCAATAAAAAAAGGGTACGGAACAATTTTCCGCACCTTTTACCAGCTTTCAGTTATTCTCAATTTTTACTTTCAGCTCTCTTTTGTATTTATAGTAACTGCCTCGTGATAATCCAGTAAATGCCATAACTTCGCTATCTGTATTCGTTCCGTTGAAGTCTTTGGACAGTCTCAGGATCTCCGGTTTATACTTCTTCTCTTTATTGCTTGTATATTTCTTTCCTGCAATTCTTCCAATCTGCTTACCTTCCAGTCGTGCAGTCTCGATTCCTTCTCTTGTCCTCTGGTGAAGATCTTCAATTTCTTTCTCAGCCTGTTCAAATGCTTTTCTGATCTGCTTCTCTGCCAGCAGCTTAATAACTTTGTTCGTAGCTTCAATATAAATATCTGCTATATCATTGCCGGTACTTCCAATAGTCTGTTCAATGGTACTTCTGTATACAGATGTATCAATGTAACTTTCCTTCAGAAAAACAAGCGTTACCCCTTTATTAAACAAATCCATGTACAGCTCAATACCCTCATCTGCATTTCGGCTCATTCTGCTGACAGAATCAAATACAATGCTATCTCCTGTTTTTATTTTTTTATACAGTTTATTCCACTCTGGGCGGTCTGTAGTTGTTCCGGTATATGCTTCCTTTAAAACGATTGCATCAGGATAAATTCCTTTAATATTTCTGATCTGTCTTTCTATGCTCTGTTTCCTCGTTGATATTCTGGCATATCCATAAACTGTATTTTTCATTGCTCATCGCCCTCCGAAAAGTATATTTTAAACGTTCGTTTATTTTATACTAATAATATATCACTTCTGGTGCCAAAAAGCAACAACTTTTGATACTATTTTTATATACGTTTATTTTATACTATTTATCAAGCGTAGGCAATGTACTCTTGCCCTAACAAAAGAATATAGTTCGTATTAATATAATGGTTAATATTTATGTTAATACGTGTATTAATACTTGTAAGTGTAATAAATTTACATTATAATATAAATGCAATAAAAAAGATAAAAGAATTACCTTTTCTAAAAAAACAGGCCCCTAACTGCTCAGGCACGCATGACAGTATCAACGGGGTCTGTATTTTTTATTTATTCCGTGTTTCTTGTTTTAATCTTCTATACGCTCGCCAGTAAGTACTCAGGTCATCTTGTCCCGGCTCTTCTGCTTCGCGCCAAACTTTTTCGATGTATTTAGGACTCAACTCATAATACCGGCAAAATTCCACCTTTAAATAGTTGAGATATGTCTCATTCATTGCATGCCGCCATCTTCTGTGAAAGTCCTTTTGCATATTGTGCAGCTGGTGAATTTGAGCTGTCTGGCTTTACACTTACTCCAATATGACCAGTTTCTACGATTTCAATTTCTTTTTCTTCCGCTTCTTTCTGCTTCTGGCTGTTATAATCTACTTGTGATATTGTGGAAATGCTGATATCTTCCACCATTTTTTCTTCATAATCTTTTTCTTTTCGGTCTAAAAATCCTCCCTTTGCGTCCATGGTGATAGATAAATCACGACGACCTCCACTATACCCAAACTGAGGGTTGCCGTCATACTGTTCGATGATCTGCCTTAATCTGCTATCTGTCTGATCTATCACATCGTTTGCGGCTTGCTCACTCGGAACATTCAGACGAAAACCGCTGTCTTTTGCCATTGCGATAACCTTTCGAACGCAAAAATCAGAACGACTCTTCAGTGCTTTTTCACAATATGCCTCAACTTCTGATTGTGTCAAAGGTATATTTGCGGCAGAAACAAGATTCAATTCTGTTAAGAGTGTCTCGCTGACATAATTAGGGATAAACTTATCCATGTTTTTGTGTCGTAAACTCATTGTTTCGGTTTTTAGTTTGCTCACATATTTACTTTTTACCGCCTTAATAAGTCCGTCGTATTCTGCATTAATGCTTTTAAGTTCTTCTGGAAGTGCCGATTTATTAAAGCGACTTTTTGCACTTGCAATCTCATCATTTCGCATCCGTGTTAATTTTTCAAGCTCTTCACTACATCCTTTTAAAATACTTTTGTATCCATCAAATCTTCCCATTATTTAATCTCCTTTTCTTCTGATGATGAAGCAATCTCATTCCAACCATTGCTATAAAAAAGTGTCCGACTTCCAACCTTGTAGAAATCTCCGGTCTCTGGTGTAAGAGGCAAGTCACTCATTCGAGTGACCTCACCTTTATAAACTGTTGTCTCCGGTATAGTACCGCAGCACTTAAATTTCCATGCAGAACCATCCCTGACAAAAATGGCATCCCTTCCGATATAGCTTTCCGGTTTTCTTACAATGCATAAAGCAGCTTCTTGAGCTTCTTCCGGCAGTTGACATTCAGCATCAACTACCAGACAACCAGGATGCTCCTTTGCAAACGCTGACTTTTTCAGCTTTTCGACTGCTTTTTCTTCGATAATGTCTCGTATATCTTCCATTGTCTCATCTCCTTATCCCAGCTTGAACCATTTTTTCAGCTTCGCATGAAATGTGTAAACTTCCGACGTATCGAGACATACTGCACGAGATCCATGCTCTACATAAGTCGGAAGTAAGTCAATCTCTGTGCTTACGCCCTCATAATATCTCTTTGCACCGTCGTGATGCACACGAACCCAATTTCCTAAATCCGGGATTTCCTCGCCCGGATTGTACCAAATTCCGTCCTGTATTACTGCGTTTTCTGCTATTCTTGACATATTTTATTCTCCTTTCTCTACCGGAATAACCTCTGTAATTACTGGGCAAATTTCCGCGCAACCGTAACCTTTTCGAGTACCAAAACCTAATTTAACTTGTTCCCCGATATTCACTTCAAAATCTCTAGGGGCTGAAATACGTGCCGGCTTGCCATTAAAGCAAATAATCAAGCTTTCGAAGCAATACGGCCGCCCGTCTCTTCCAACTCCTGATTTGCATTCTTTTGATATTACTTTGTACATTTTTTCTGTCATTTCATTTATCTCCTTTTCTCTAACAGGGAAATCCCTGTGTTTTTACTTTTATTGTCACCAGGCGGCAACAGTTGTTACAGCTCTGGCCGTTCCATTTCCGGAAGCTCTAACACCGCTTTGTGTCTTTCCGCTATCTCTGCCGCTGTTCTTGTCGGTGTCATTTCATTGTTTTTATTCGATGTCACTAATTTAAACTCATTTGTATTAAGATAGTCGTGGTTATTGCTCACATCGTTCAAATATACGACTGGCGGTATCTTAAACCGAAATGCAAGCTGCTTCTTTGCCGCTAAGATAGATTCTTTGATATATTCAATCGTATCTGCCCAGTCTTGACTCCGTTTAGCATAATTAAGAACTGTTTGTTTAGTGATTCCCAGAAAGATACACCAGCCTTCAATGTCTGGAATCAGCTTTTCTTCATTTTCTTTGTTTGCATCAGCGATATATTGAAAATATCGTTGTGTTGCCAACACAAAAGCCTCCATGCCTTCCTGATTGTCCGGAAAACTTGACAATCTCCCTGCTTTACGTTCTCCTAATTGTTCGATGGATACTGTCAAAAGTGCATCAAGATCATTCATATCACCAATGCAATCATCACTTTTCTGGTATTTCTTCGCATATGCACCCATAATACGAACACCTCTCTCGTCTCTTTTTCTGATTTCTTCACTCACTATTTGAGCCCCCTTTTTTAGTGTCAAAAATTGTTCGCTGCGGCGGCTTCCTCCCGTTTTCGGCAATGATTTTCTCAGCCCATTTCGAGAACCTGTCAAGCCGGTGTGTTGCCTGTGCCTGTCCCGGATTTCTATTTCTTCGTGGCATTATCTGCGCCTCCTTTCTGTGATTTTGATTTATGTTCAAGTTCCGAAACAACTAACAATGTTAAGGATTCTGCAAATTTAGCCTCTGGTGTCTGCTTGTACTTCTTCTGTATCTCAGTGGCAGCTCCAACAGCTTTCTCCCATGATGCCGCATCCTCTTCTTTGATTCCGTAGAATGCTTTATGTAAGTTGCAGCAGTCGCCCCAGATGCTCCAATATGTACTTTCTTTAAATAATTTCATTCTGTCTCTCCTTCAAGCTGTGATAACCTGACAAGGAAAAGCAATAGTCACTTTCTTTTGTTAGGTCTGTATCCGTTGAAAGTATTGATAACCGTTTATAACCGTTGATGCATAAATACTTATAAATATAATCAATGGCTTGAATACATAAATGCTTATAGCTTCAAGAAATCAACGGCTGTCAATGGTAATCAACGGCATCAATGGTTTACATTTATTCAAAAGGGCTGGAAACATACGAAAACCTATGCTTCTTACTTCCTGTCCCGTTTTGTATCGTGTTGTACTCGATTAAATCACGACTTCTAAGCTCATCCTGCAACGCTTCAATTTTCTTTCCTAATTGCTGTGCAGTTACTCTTATTGAAATACCGTACTGTGCAGCCACTGAAAGAATATCGGTTGCTGTTCCCGTCCAAGTTTTATCCGAAGAATTTTGTAACAGCTTCCTGATTGTTCGGATTATAGGATTTTTTTCATAAAGTTCCGTTGCTGTTCTCTCCTGTACTTCCTCAGTGCTGCCCTCCATCTTCCATCTGAACGTATTTTTATCAAATTTTAATTTGTAGTCATTTTCTGGTATGTCTCGTCCTGTAACATTCAGAGTTGCAAGCCCCGTTTCTTTGTCCGTTCTAGTCAGCATAAAAATTGCATCTGAACAGCCCATGATTCCCGTTGTGCCGTTTACTGCCGCAAATGGATCATTGTCATCTGTTCTTTTTGATGTGTGATGGATGAGCAGCATCACCAGATTATTTGCATCGGCAAATTTCTTTAATTTTGAAGTATCAGCATAATCTTTTGCATATGCATTTCTGCTGTTGCTCAATGACCTAGCACGCTGAAAAACATCTATGACAATCATTTTTGTGTCCGGTTTCTGATCAACGAAATCCTGTAATTGCTGAATCAAGCCATGATCTAAGTCTGCAGCTGTATCTGCTGTTGTAAGATACAGATTTTTCGGTGCTTCCCTGCCGTTCAATATCTTTGTTTGTCGGTCTTTCAATCTGAACAGGCTGTCTTCATACGCTAAATAAAGCACTGTTCCTGGATTCGTTTTTTTTCCTAAAAATGTTGTTCCAGTCGCTATAGATACACTCATATCTAACGCCATCCAACTTTTACCGGCCTTTGACGGTGCTACAAGCAAATCAAGCCCCTGCGGTACTAAACCTTCAACCACGAATACAGGCGGTTGCATTTCTTTTTCTGCAAGCTCTGCCCCAGATATAAATGCTAATTTTATTGGTTCTTCTATTTTTTTAATTGTTCCGTTTTCTGTTGTGACTGTCACGCATCAACCCACCTGCCTTTCTCTTCTCGGAAGTTTCAGATCTTCCGGCGTTGTCTCAACGCCAACCATTTCATTTGCCCGTATGATTGATTTATTCCGCTGTTCGACTGCAGAACACCACAAGTCACTCATCGGCTCGATATGCGGATTTGTCAAAACATCCTCGCAAGTAGCAATGACAGTTTTTAAGCTGTCCATTTCTGCGACCCACTTCTTTTGATCGACAGCTTTTCTTTTTTGATCAGCTTCACGCTGCTGTTTAAGCTGCTGTACTTTCTGTCTGGTCAAATTCGTGTTTTTCATATCTACCGGAAGATTAAACGCTTCGACCATCAGTTTTGCAGCTTGCCAGTTATCAATGTTCTGAGTAATTGCCGTAAATCTGATACAATCCCCAGACGTACCGCTTGAAAAATCGTAAAACCCTTTACCCAAACCGTCGTACAATTTGCAAGATGCTGTTTTTTCTGGATGGAATGGGCTTTTTATAAAACCTTTTTTATCTGGCTCAAATCCAAGAAATCTAGCAACCTCCGGCATTCTCAGCATATTGTTTACTTGTCCAATCAAGCTCAATAGTCCATCTCCTTTCATTCATTTTTTCTAATATGTCAGATGAGC
>OLOJ01002506.1_pt1 | contig 14749 bp, 15 predicted proteins | sample 1672251 | NCBI WGS metagenome assembly OLOJ01 (sample SAMEA3136664, study PRJEB25190) | human gut metagenome | biome: human gut; feature: human-associated habitat; material: faeces | place: Austria | collected 2013 | reverse complement strand
AAAACCGATTTCATTGGCTTTGCGGGTACCCGGGCGCGAACCGGATCGCCGCCCGGGCCGCCTTTTCAATAGAAAGGACCGGAACCCGGGGCGCACATTCGCACCTCCCGGGTTCCGGTCCTTTCCTTACCTTACTTTACCTTACCACAACTCTTCCCATTTGTTTTTTCCGATGCAGATAATACGGAATAATCATCATCAGTGCCAGCGACCAGGTCATCGGGTAACTGAGAATTACCGTCAGTACCTCATGGTATGCCGGAACAATCCAGGTCACCCATGGAATCCGCAGTCCCAGGATGCAACAGGTGGTGATGATGGTTGGAATTTTTACATCGCCCAGGCCTCGCAATGCACCGTTGAAAATCTCCAGGATGACGGACAGAACGTACCACGGCATGAATTGATGCATCATGGTCACACCGATTTGAATGACATCTTCATCGGTCAGGAAAAGGCACAGAAGCGGGTGGGCACAGCTAATCAGCAGTATCACAATCGCCACCACCAGCAACGACGACTGCACCAATCCGACCCGCACGCTTTGGAATACTCGTTCCTTCTTTCCGGCACCGTAGTTCTGGCCCACGAACGTCGTGACGGTCACGCCGAAGGCATTTAGAATTGCCCAGACAATAACATCGGTTTTAAAGTATGCCGCCCAAGCCGCTACGATATCCTCTCCGAATCCGTTGATGCAGGCCTGAATCAGTATGTTCGAGATGCCGTAGGCCACCGATTGAATCGATCCCGGCGTGCCAAGCCGCATCTGATGTTTCAGAATTTTTCCGTTAAAGCCTTCCTTCAGGTCTCGAACCCGAAGGGACAGGCGGAACGGAATCCCTTCCATTTCCTTGTTCCGCACCAGCGCCCGCATTACCAGGAACGCACTGACGCCCTGAGAAATGACGGTTGCCAGCGCCGCACCGATGACCTCTTTTTTCCATACCACCACGAACAGAATATCCAGGACGATGTTCAGCACGCAGCACACAATCAGATAATGGAACGGCCGCTTGGAATCGCCGATCGCCCTCAGGATGGAAGATCCCATATTGTACAGAATTACCGTGGACACGCCGCCGAAATAGATTACCATATACTGAACGGAATAGGTCATCAGGCTTTCCGGTGTCCGCATCATTGTCATCGCCCATCGGCTGAGGGCCACGCCCGCCACCGTCGTCACGATGGACACCAGGATGCCGAATGCCGCCATGGTGTGCAGGGCCTCATGCAGTTTTTTCTCCTCCCGTGCCCCGAAGTATTGAGACAAGGTCACGGATGCGCCGGCGAACATCGAGGTGAACACCATCGTCACGATGTATATAACGGTAGTGGCAGATCCGCCGATTGCCGCCAGTCCCGCTTTTCCCACGAACCGGCCCACAATCACCGCATCTGCCAAACTATAGATCTGCTGAAAAATAGTTCCGGCGACCAACGGCAGAAAGTACCGAAACATCGCCCGTCCAATACGCCCCTCCGTAATTGGATTCATCACTCCCAATTGCTCATTCATCACATTCTCCTACATAATAATTTCTCCCATGGATTATACTCCAATCGGTCCGCTACTCCGTATCTCCCAGCATAATCTTCAGGGAATCGTCCCCGAAGAAGGTGTTGGCGTTGTACAGGAACAGCACGTCCGTAACCTTTTCCGACTGAATCAGATCCTCCAGATTCTCAAAGTAGTACCGCGGATCCACCACCACGATTTCCCGGTAGTGCTGCGTCAAGAACGGAATAAAACTATTTGCGTAGGAATCCTTAATCAACAGCAAGCGTTTCCCACCGGCCACCGGCGTTTCGATGGTATACATCGGATGGTTGCTTCCACCGAACACCGTATAGGCATCCTTCTTCTTCAAATTCTTCAGCTGATAGAATTCCGCCGTCTTCTTCTGCGTGTCCGTGTAGTAGATTACGGACTTGCGGTAATCCCGATTCGCCGGAAGATAGATCTTGATGGCGTCGTCCATCCCGTTCACGAAACCGCTCTTGGAATACAGCGTGCCCCGGAAATCATTCTTCACCACCTTCGGCGCAAAATCTTCCGGCTTGTCCCCGGTCAGAGCGCCGATGGAATTCCGGTATGCCAGATACGCGCCGTCCGTCGTCCAGTGGTGGTCCGTCCGGTAATACAGCTGCACGTCGTCTTTTGCTTTTATAAAAGCAGACCGAATGTCAATCGGAGTGATTCCGGACTTCTCCACAGAAGCGTAGAAGTCGTCCATCTGCTTATTCTGATTGGCCATCTGTACCGTGGTCGGCAGGTTCTCCGACAGGATGTTCCCGGCGTTGGGCGCCAGCAGAAAATGCATCTTCAATTTGGAATGGCTCTTGGCAAAACCCGCCAGTGCCGCTTCCGTCTCCTTGAGGTTCTTCGGATTCGGCGTGGTGAGGTTTTCCATCAGATAATCGTTTTTTGCCCGGTAGACTCCGTTGTTCTCCAGAACCCCCACGGTTTTGTCCGCCGCCGCTTTCACCTGAATGAAGCGGTTGCGGCCCGGAATCTGGTCGTTGGCATAATCGTCCATCTTGCTTTCAAACCGGCCATCCAAATACTCCGACACCCGAAAAGCGGGGAAGGTCTGAAGCGCCCGGTTCTCCGCAGCGGAGGTCTTCCGGTCCGGAATAAAAATTCCCAGAAGCTGCAGTCCGAAGATTACCGCCAGGAAACAGATTCCCAATATTTTTGACATTTTTATTTTTCTGTCAACCATAATTTACCTTTCATACATTCTGTATCCGATATGCCGAAGCACTTCGTTTTTTCCCTAGAATCGGAAATACAGGAACGGATTGTAGGATCCGAACACCAGGTACGCGATGCTGAGAATGAGAATCAGCATCAGCAGAACGATGCCCTGCCACTCGTGTCCTTCCTTTTCCAGCCGCTCCCGGAACCATTTCATCGGTGCCGGCGTGCTGAGGCACATGCCCAGCGCCAGGAGAATTCCGTGGGTGCGCAGGAGATACAGGGTTTTCATGTTGGCGAATGCGTGGCCGGATACGCCCAGCATCACCGCAAAATATTTTTTCATGGCACCGAAATCCGTAATGCTGAAGAAGGTCCAGCCGATCATCACGATAACCAATGTGTACAGATGACGCGCCCATCCCGGCCATTTCTCCATGTAGGGGTGCAGCACGTATTTCTCGATAATCAGGAGCACGCCGTAATAGGTGCCCCACAGCACGAAGTTCCAGCTGGCGCCGTGCCACAGTCCGGTGAGGGACCACACAATCAGCAGGTTCAGAATATGTCTCGGCACCGTAACCCGATTGCCGCCCAGCGGAATGTACACGTACTCCCGGAACCAGGTGCTCAGGGAAATGTGCCATCTTCTCCAGAACTCCGTGATGCTGTCGGAGATGTACGGATAGTTGAAGTTTTCGCTGAACTCAAAACCGAACATCCTTCCCAGGCCGATGGCCATATCCGAATATCCGCTGAAGTCGAAATAAATCTGCAATGTATAGGCGCCGATTCCGATCCAGTAAGTCACCACGGAAACATCGCTGTCCGGCAGCGCACCGATGGCGGCGTACAGGGCGCCGAAATTGTTGGCCAGCAGGACTTTTTTGCCCAGGCCGAAAATAAACCGCTTTGTGCCTTCCCCGAAATCGATCCAATCCGTGGAGCGAACGCTGAGCTGCTCCTCCACATCCCGGTACTTGACAATCGGGCCCGCAATGAGCTGCGGGAACAGGGACAGGTACAAGGTGAAGCGCAGAAAGCTCTTCTGAGGTCCCACGTTCTTCCGGTACACGTCGAAAATATAGGACAGCGCCTGGAAGGTGTAAAAAGAGATTCCGATCGGCAGGGACAGCGCCGTGTAATGGATGTGCAATCCCGTCAGGGAGTTGAAGGTATCCATCAGGAATCCGAAGTATTTAAAGAATCCCAGCACCAGCAGGTTCATGAACAAGGCAAAGAGCATGGACCCTTTGCCGGAACGTCCCTTTTCCTGAGCTCTGCCAATCTGCAGGGCGCTGTAGTAGTTCAGGAACGCGCTGTAGATCATCAATACGATGTACACCGGTTCGCCCCAGCTGTAGAACAGCAGGCTGGCCGCCAGCAGCACCAGGTTCCGGGCTTCGATATTTTTTCGCGGCACCAGGTAGTAAATCGCCAAAGTCGCCGGAAGGAAATACAATAAGAAGAGGATACTACTGAACAGCATGTCGGAACACCTCCTCGTATTTTCCCGGGTTCTCGGCAACGCAGTAGAACAGGTAGTTTCCTTTTGTCTCAATCACCGCATTGGCCAATAACTTCATCTGGTTGGTTCCGTAGCCGTCGAAGGCCTTCTCCTGTGACTGCACCCGGTTCTCTGCGGCATCCTTCAGGCCGTCCAGATCCGCGGCGCTGCGTACTTTTACCACCAGCACTTCATCCACACCCAGGGATTCCTTGCTCTTGTAATACAGATAGGAATCGTAGTTCTCGTAGTTGATGCCCATGAACTGCATCAGCTTCCGATTGTTGCACTCTTTCATTTTGCCCATATCCGTATTCTGCAGCATGGCGCTTCGGATATCCGCCATATCCACATCCCGGGCGCTGGCGGAAGCGTATATTCCCCGCAGAAACAGGAACAGCACCAATATCAGTGCCAGTCGTACCAGCACCGGCGGGATTCGATTCAATTGTTTATCCATTGTTCCTCTCATCTATAGATTTGCCTTTTCTATCATTTTATCCATCCACATCGGATAGTACGCGCTGGCCGCATGAATTCCGTCTCCCGCATAGAGATCCTTATGCGTCGGCAAAATCCGGCTGGCATCCACGTAAGTATAGCCCTTATCGTCGCACATCTCCTGCAGGGCCTTGTTGAATTTCTTATAATGTCCCAAAGATTTCTTCTGCTTGATGGCCTTATTTGTCGGCGTAGAGATGCTGCAGATATAGATCTTCGTCTTCGGACTCTTCTTGTGCACTCCATCCAGCAGTTTCTCGTACCGCTTGATGAAGGCTTTGGAATTGCCTCGATAGTTGATGGTGTCGTTCATTCCGAATGCAAAGAACGCCGCCTTCGGATAGGTGGCCGCCGCCTTCCGGAACAATTTTTCATCGTTGTTCAGGGAGCCTCCCACGGAACTGAATACCTGCTTCTTCGAAAGCCACTGATAGACACTTAAACCTTCGGTGAGAGAATCTCCCACCACCACGCAGTTCCGGAATCGCTCCATGTACCAAGCTCTCTTCCCACTGAGGGAGTCGCCGTTCTTCAGACTCGCATCCACCAGGGAAATGTCCTTCTCAATCTTGGCCACATCCCCCTTCTGTTCCCGGGCCACAATTTCCCGGTTGACCTCCACCTCATAGCGGGTGTACCCGTCGTAGGGCCGGTTCCAATCAAAAAAATTAAATACGAAAATAAGCAGGAGTGCATACACTATGACTCCTGTCCATTGAGGTTTCCGCTTCTTTGGATCTTTTGCTATGATAATCTTCACTGTTGTCTTCTTTGTCGTCTCCATAACTGCTAATAATATACCGCAAAACAGCTCCACATTCAACCTTACTCCGGTTTCAAAATTCAAAACATCCCCATTAAAAAAAATGGGATAGTTACCGGTAACTATCCCACAAATATTCGTAACGAACCGCTTTTTAATGCTTATTTGTTCGGATTGAACAGGTCCATCGCGCCGATTCGATCGAAGGCCTTGCCCAGCTCCTCGCAGCCGCAGGTACATGCGATTCGCAGGAAACCTTCGCCGCAGTTGCCGAATGCGTTGCCCGGAAGGGTCAGAACGTGCGCTTCGTCCAGAATCTTTTCAGCCACTTCCATGGAAGTCAGGCCGGTATCTTTGATGTTGATGAAGAGGTAGAACGCACCCTTTGGCGGATACAGCACGTGCATGTTGTTCAATGCATTAATTCTCTCCGCTGCGTAGAACACTCTCTTCTTGTATTCATCTACCATTGCCGGCTGGAAATCCTTGTAGGTCCGATATGCGGCCAGTGCGGCTCTCTGAGTCGGTGCCGCTACCGTAAATGCAACGTTCACGTTCACGTCAGTCATCACCTTGATGAATTCCGCCGGAGCAATGATGTTGCCCACACGCCATCCGGTCATGGTGAAGTTCTTGGATACGGTGTTGATGATAATCGTGCGCTTTCTCATGCCCGGCAGGGATGCGAACGGCACGAACGGGTTCTGGTAGCTGAATGCGGTGTAAATATCATCGCATACCACCAGCAGGTCGTACTTCTCCGCAATTGCTGCAATCTTTTCCATGGTTTCCACGGTGAGGCAGCTGCCGGTCGGATTGCTCGGTGTGTTCAGAACGATCGCCTTGGTTCTCTCGGTAATCAGGGACTCCAGTCTCTCCACGTTAACCTGGAAATCCTCTTCCTCGTAGGTCGGAAGCTCTACCGGGATACCTCTCGACATCTCCACCTGCTTCGGATACGGTGTGAAGTACGGTGCCTGAAGAATCACTTCGTCTCCGTCGTCCAGAATCGTTTCCATTACCAGATGCATTGCCAACGTGCCGGCTGCCGTAATGATGATTTCATCATCCGTTACATCCATATCGTATTCGTCTTTATAGAACTTGCAAATCTCAGCTCTCAGCTCCGGATCGCCTCGGAACTCCGTGTACTTGGTGTGACCTGCCAGAGTATCCTTGTAAGCCTGCTCGATTACGCCCTTATCGGTCAACAGGTCCGGATCGCCCAGGCTCAGGTTAATCACGTCGTCATACTGTTTTGCCTTTGCGTTTACTGCGCCCATCGGGGACGAGCTGTCCTTCCAATAGCGTTTTGCAATGTACTTGTTTTTCATCTCCATTCCTTCCTTACAGTTCAGATGTTAAAAAAAATTAGCTTATACAATAAACCAACCATGGTATTTATTGTATAAGCTAACAATATTTCTGTCAAGTCTTCCGGCCGGTCCTTTTTTTAACAAATCGAAAGGCATTCTTTATTTTTTCTCTCCCAAAAAGAGATTAATACCGTTCGCCGTGTTCCGATATCAGCTGGCCCTTCAAACGTTTGAAGATAATCACGATATACTTGTTGAAGATGTCCACCACGATGAAACCCAGAGCAATGCCAACGCAAGTGAGTACCAGCGTCACCGCCTCTTCCTTGGCCACCTTATAATTCTCCAGTACCAGATAGTACATCATGTAATACAGATTCGGTCCCGGAACCAGCGGAAATACGCAGACACACAGGAAAATCGTTGCCGGCGCTCGGTTCACCCTGGCCATAATCTGGGCGAAGATGGCCACAAAAATGGCGCCGAACAATGTCGCCTGGAAGTTGCTGTTGGTCATTTCAAAACATACATAATATACCGCCCAGGTAAAGAACGCTCCAATTCCGGAGTACAACACCTGAATGCCCTTTACGTTGAACCAATACGCGAATCCTACGCAAGCGATTGTGCAGGATATCAGCTGCGTTGTAAAACTCGAAGCAAGTACCAACATCTTACATCACTCCTTTCAGAAGCAGAATCGGCAATGCGATTCCCAAAGCAATACCGGTCGCACCCAGCACGGAATTCCAGATATTCACAATACCGGACAGGGTATCCCTGTGCAGCAAGTCTCGAATACCGTTGGTGAAGCCGATTCCGGAAATCAGCAGCATCACGACTCCGATGGTGATATAGTTCACGTGTTCGCCCAATCCGCATGTCACTGCCAGGATGATAAAGGTTTCCACGATGCAGGCGATAATCGCATTGAAAATCAGCGGATTGTGCTCGTATTTCCCCAGCACTTCGCCCAGTGCCACGATAATCAGGGATGCCAGCACGGCCACGATGGTGTCCATAAAATTAGTATTGAAGAAGACGGCGAATCCGGCACCGCCCATGACACCGGCTATATAGTGCTGCCACCTCGGCTGCTCCGGACGGTTCATTACCTCCTGAAGCTTCGCCTGAAGTTCCGGTGCATCCGGTTTGTTTTTACAAATGAAACGGGACAGATTATTCAGATAATCCAGACGGTCGAAATTCATCTCGCCCCCCGGGACGTGACGAATCTGCGTCAGCGTTTCCCCGTTCGGGGTCTCCACCGTCGCCTGTATGTTGGACGAAATCACCCAACAATTTCTTTTTTTGAAGCCATACGCATCGCACAGCCGATACAAGCTGTCCTCCACACGGCCAATCTCTGCACCGCTGTTAATCATTGCCTCCCCGAGATCGAGGATTCCCTTCAGCACCTTCGTGTAATCCATTTCCTTCCCTCAATTTTTTTCCTTCCCTCAATTTTTACCAAAAAATAAAATGCTGTACCACCCGAGTCCGGATATGGAGTCCGGATAGCACAGCCATTACATTATCACATTGAAACCTTGCTTTCAATAGATTTTCATGTTAATCTTTTGATTTATGTTCAAAATTCTTTTGCGTATTTTGAAAACTTTTCACGACCCTTTTACATCAAGTTAATCGCCCGCATAAATGCCGGGATCAGCTGCTTCTTTCGGGACAGAACCCCTTCCAAATAATAGCTTCCGTCGCTCTTCGGCGCATCCTTAAAGGCGATGTCCGCCAGCTCCTCTGCCCGGTCACCGGCGTACAGCATTTCCGACGAGGAGTTCCGAATATCCGTCAGCAGGAAGAAAACCATGGACACGCCGTTCTTTCCGCACTCGTGGCGAAGCAGCGGCTGAATCCGCTTCTTGATTTCCTGAAGCTCGTCCGCACTCATGGAACTGATCTGACCCACGCCGAAGCTGGTATTTCCGAAGGTGAACTTCTTGTAATCCTGATAGAAGATTTCCTCTTCCGACTTGTTGCCCAGATCCGAACCCGCTTCGAACATTTCCGTGGCAAAAGCTTCAATATCGATGTCTGCCAGCAGCGCCAGCGCACCTGCCGCCATCTTGTCCTTCAGCGTACAGGTCGGAGATCGGAACATCAGCGTGTCCGAAATTACCGCCGCGCACAGCAGTCCGGCGATGGATGGCGCAATCTCGATTCCCTTCTCCACGAACATCTCGTACAGAATCGTCGCCGTACAGCCCACCGGCTGATTGACAAAGTAAATCGGCTGCAATGTCTGCAGGGTGCCCAGGCGGTGATGGTCCACGATTTCCAGAATCTCCGCCTCGTTGATGTTGTCCACGGCCTGGGATGTCTCGTTGTGATCCACCAGAATCACTCGCTTCTTCTGGATTCCCAGCAGGTTCCGGCGAGAGATGGTTCCCACGTAGCGATCGTTGGAATCCACCACCGGAAAAGCTCTGTGGCGGGTGGACGCCATGGCCGCCCGCACCTTGTCCGTATAGTCGTCCATCCGGAACGTCATAATGTCTTCTTTCAGCATGAAAGATTCCAGGGGAACGCTTTTGTGGATTTCCATGCAAACCGCAAAAGTATCCATCGATGTCTCGATGATGACCGCCTTTTCTGTCCGGGCCTTAGCGATAACTTCTTCGTTGGCCTTGGCTCCCAGACAGAGAATCAGCACTTTTGCTCCCTTCTCCAGGGCGCCAATCTGATTTTCCACCCGGTCCACCATGAGCATCAAATCTCCCGGCTCGATGTGCTCCTGCATGCGCTCCACCATGGCCGCACCCACCAATACCTTGCCTTCTTCAAAGCGGTCGTCGCCATCGCCCACCACGATGGTGCCGTTCACGGTATCCGCAATATCCCGGTACCGCGGCTTCATGCGGGACAGGAACCGACTGTCCTCCGCCTCCATAAAGGTCTGGGCGATGTCTCCCTTGGTGATCAGTCCGATGACCCGATCCTCTTCCGTCACCGCAAGTGTCACCGCATCCGTCTCTGCCATGAAATCCCACGCCTGCTTGATGGTCATGTCCTTGGACGCCCCGGGCGTGCGGCGAATTTCCATGTCGCATACCTGAGCACCGATGTCGCCCAGGTAATCCGGAACCGGCATGTTGAAGCGGTCCAGCACGTACATGGTCTCCTGGCTGATTTCTCCCGCCCGCATCGGAACGTAGTGGTGACTGTGGGTGGTCATGTTTTTCAAATGTGCATATGCGATAGCGGAGCAGATGGAATCCGTATCCGGATTCTTATGTCCAATTACGATGATATTTCGTTCCTGCTGCATACTGCTCTCTCTTCCCTTTCTTTTCCTGCCATCCTCGGCCTTACTTCATGCGAATGCTCTTGATTTTCTGATCTTCTAGCGGCTTGTCCATCCACGGATCCCGCTTGGTGTTCACGATGGCATCCGCCACTTCCATACCCTTGGTAATCTTTCCGAATGCGGCATAATCTCCGTCCAGATGCGGTGCATCCGCTACCATGATGAAGAACTGGGATCCGCCGGAATTCGGGTCCATCGCTCTTGCCATGGAGAGAACGCCTCGAGTGTGCTTCAGGTCATTCTTAAAACCGTTGGAGTTGAACTCTCCCGGAATGGTATATCCCGGGCCGCCCATGCCGTTTCCGTTCGGACATCCGCCCTGAATCATGAATCCCGGAATGACGCGATGGAAAATCAGTCCGTCGTAGAACTTCTTTTCGATCAGGGATTCGAAGTTCTCCCCCGTCTTCGGTGCGATGTCTTCGTACAGTTCCCCTTCCATTACGCCACCGTTTTCCATTTCAATGATAAATTCTTTCATATCTGTTTCTCCTTATTGGTATATTCAATGATAGATAATTCTACAACATTATTTCCTTTCTGTGAAGTCTTACGGGCAATTCGATTTGCGGGAGTTTTCCCTTCGCTCTCGCCGGAAACTTTCGCAGGGCCGATTTTCTTTTATAAGATTTTTCTATTTGAAAAAACGGGATTTGGTGATACTATTTACTTGTATATTTATGTTTAATAATAGGAGGAATTCATTATGAGATTAGATGCTGCAGGCAAAGCATGCCCAATTCCTGTAATCATGGCGAAGAAAGAGCTGGACAACGGCACTCAGGATCTGTCCATTCTGGTAGATGGTCAGACTCAGATTGACAACCTGTCCCGCCTGGGAAAGACATATGGAAGAGAAATCACCGTTACACCGGAAGGGGAGAAGCTCGTTGCTACATTTGCGGATGGCGACGGCAATATTCCGGAATCCGCTCACGGCTTTGACGAAGGAAGCTACGCGGTATTCTTCAACAAGGAAGGTCTGGGAAACGGCGATGCAGAACTGGGAATGAACCTGGCAAAGATGGCCATCTTCACCCTGTCCGAGAGCGAAAACATCCCGACCTACGTGCTCTTCATGAACGGCGGCGTAAAGCTGACCACCGGTGTAGAGCCTCAGATTATTGAGAACCTGAACACCCTGATTGAGAAAGGAACCAAGGTTCTGGTATGCGGCACCTGCCTGAACTTCTTCGGAATCAAGGAAGACTGCAAAGTTGGAACCGTCAGCAACATGTATGACATCCTGGGTGCAATGCAGGAAGTTTCCAAGGTTATCACTCTGTAGGAGAGGGTGGTGTTCATGACGGATACTTTTTACCTGTACACTTTTGAATCCACTCACGGAGCCATTTCCACCGAGAAGCTGCTGAAGCCGGTGGGCTGCACCATCATGCCGGTGCCTCGGCACATCTCCACCAGCTGCGGAATCGCCGTTCGGGTGGAGCCGGAGAAATTCGACGAATCAAAAAAGGTATTCCTGGATGGGACGGAGTTGGTCCCGGAGGAATACCATGTCTATCGGATTGAAGAGGATAAATCCATCAAGCGATTCGATTACGAACCGGTTACCATTTAGAGGTAACCGGTTTCTTTTTTCTCTACCGCAATTTTCTCATCTCGGACGACGTATTCGCCATCGATGCAGTCCACAATCATCAAATCGCAGTTATGCACATCCTCATCCCAGAAATTTTTCAGCTCCTTGTGCCGGAAATAGAGGAGCATGGCGTGAATGGCCGTTCCGTGGGACGCCACCAGCACATTTCCTTGTTCCCGAGTCTTCAGTTCTTCCAAAAAGTCCGTTATCCGCTGAATCAGATGTTGAAAAGTCTCCCCTCTCCCCGCCGGCTGAAATTCATCCGGTGCGGAAAAGAATTTCTGCGACTCTCCGGGAAGCTCCCGGTAGGCATAGCCTTCCAGCTCGCCGAAATCAAATTCCTCGATTCGATCATCCACGTGAAACGTGTCTCGGCTCTGTCCGGTAACGATTTCGCAGGTATCCAGCGCCCTTCTCAGCGGGCTGCAATAGATTACATCGAAACGAAGGTTTTTCTCCCGAACCACCTTTGCCAAATCTTCCGCCTGTTCAATACCGGTGGCGTTCAGGTCCACATCCATGTGCCCCTGCACCTTCCGGGCCAGGTTCAGATCCGTTTGTCCATGTCGTAATATAAATAATCTCACTGTTTTCTCCCATCTGTGATACGTATTTTTTAAACTGTTATACAGAATACCACAGATGTTTCCGCAGGGTCAACTTTCCGGGTTTCGGCGATGTGCCATTACCAGAAGTCCGCTGCAGCTGAGGATTAACAGCACCATGGCCACCGCAAAACCATCGTCGCCGGTTTCTGGGGTATCGATTCTTCGGACTTTATTTGCCTCGCCTTTGGTGTCTCGGCTTTTCGTGTCCCGATTCTTGGTGTCCCGGCTTTCCCCGTCCGGATTATCGGGGTCCCGGCTTTCCTCGCAGCCGTCTTGGATTTTCTTCCGCGTTCCGTCTTTGACGGAAATGACCTCGTTCTTGTCCAGATCCAAAATGGTATCGTTGGCGGAGTCATCCACCGTCGCACCGTCCTCATCCTCCGGATCGTTTTCCTCCGTCTCAAAATCCCGAGGCTCATCGGAAGTCTCCCCTCCGCTGATTACGTTTTCTGCTGTGTCTTCCGGATTCGATTCTGATGCGTCCGGATTTGTTTCTGATGCGTCCGGATTCGCTTCCGGCGAATCCGTCGACTCTGCCGGTCCGCCGTCTTCCGTTTCGCTCACCTCCTCTTCCTCTTCGTATTCCGGGGTGATTTCTTCAAATTCCACCTCGGAAGTTTCGTCCGAAGGCTTTAATTTTTCGTCTGCTTTTACTGCGGACATCGGCTTTGATTTCGCTTTTGCTTTTTTGGTTTTTTTGGCCGGGGCAGCCTTTAAATTTCGAATGCGAATCACCGTGGCGATTTTTCCGTCATATCGGGCCGCCCGCACCTTCGCTTTGGTTTTACCGGCTTTAAAATACCACTTTCCGTTCTTCTTCACCCCTCCGTCTCGGCCGGCGGAGTACCACAAAGTTCGGCCTTTGGCATCTCTTCCCGCATACACCGCCGTATGGATATGGCTGTCCCAGCCGCAAATATCTCCTTTCTTGAGACCGGCATGCTTCGCTTTTTTGTGGGGATGAAGTATCTTCAGCTTATTGTTTTTCGTAATGCAGGTTTTCCGCTTTCCTCGAATGGCACCTCCTTTGTCAATCCAGAAAACCTGCCCCTTCTTGATAATTCCCGCATCCTGGAGTGCCCAGGATACGTAGATAGCACAGTTGGTCACGCGCCGCTTCTCTTTGCTTTTCCGGTAAGATCCCTTCCCTCCGTTTACGCTGTAGTGAAATCCGTCCTTCTCCAGATTCTCGGCTACCCGGTCCAGGGAATGCTTCCAATCCTCGTATGTATAGGCTGATGGGGACGAGGTGGCCGCTTCCGCCGGGAACGCGGTTCCCAGCCGAGACAACATGAGAAACAAAAGGATCAAGAATCCCAGGAATCTGAGGAATCCGGAAAATTCCGGATTCCTGCCGGCAATCCGAACACGAATTGTTCTTTTCATATTGCATCTCCTTTCATATTATTTCCGGTATTGCAGCGCTGATTCCTTTCCGGTGAAAGTATTATGCCACAGAAAAAATTCCCCTTCAGTACACTTTTATTATCATGCGGAAGTTTATAAACTTCCGTATGAGCGGGCGTGGCCGGGCGTGGCGGTGTGGGGCGGAGCCGGCGATGTGGGGCGGGGCGGCGGGGCGGCGGGGCGACTTGGTGCACGAAAACCCTCTAGCCCTTGTTCCTCCGTTCCCTTTGCACCAAGTCCCCCGCATTTTTTCGCCCGTGACCGGCGCCGTCTTGGTGCACGAAATCCCGCCGGCCCTTGTTCCTCCGTTCCCTTTGCACCAAGTCCCCCACGTTTTTTCGCCCGTGGCCAACGCCGACTTGGTGCACGAAATCCCGCCAGCCCTTATATCTCCGTTTCCTTTGCACCAAGTCCCACGCGTTTTTTCGCCCGTGGCCGGCGCCGACTTGGTGCACGAAATCCCGCCGGCCCTTGTTCTTCCGTTTCCTTTGCACCAAGTCCCCCGCATTTCTTCGCCCGTGGCCGGTGCCGACTTGGTGCACGAAATCCCGCCGGCCTTTATTCCTCCGTTACCTTTGCACCAAGTCCCCCGCGTTTCTTCGTCTTGGGGCACCACGCCCCCGAGCACAGCAGCCGTTCCCGACGGGCGGGCGTGGTGCCTCACCGTTCGCTAGCCCTTGTTTCTTCGTCTTGGGGCACCACGTCCCCGAGCACAGCAGCCGTTCCCGACAGGCGGGCGTGGTGCCTCACCGCTCGCTCTTGTTTCTTCGTCCTGAGGCACCACGTCCTCGAGCACAGACGAAAAGTGATGCACGAAAGCCTCCCACCCGCCTTCGTGCATCACTTTTCCTCTATTATATTTTCAAAAGGAAAGAATTGACGACGAACATCACCCGCACTCCTTTCGTCGTCAATTCTAATCATCTCCCCGTGCCGCTTGCTTCAATCTGCATTCGGCACCACAAACCTGCTAAGAGAAGTCAAGGAATTTTTCTCTTAGCAGGTTCCTAAATTTAGG
>OLOJ01002492.1_pt1 | contig 14809 bp, 13 predicted proteins | sample 1672251 | NCBI WGS metagenome assembly OLOJ01 (sample SAMEA3136664, study PRJEB25190) | human gut metagenome | biome: human gut; feature: human-associated habitat; material: faeces | place: Austria | collected 2013 | reverse complement strand
CCAGTCCTGTGCCGGCCATACCTGCCGATTGGGCATCCGGAGTAATCTCCAGAAAAGAGGCGCTTGCCACTCCCTGTGCCCCCAAAAAAGTAGGCAACAGACACGACGCGAGAAGTAAATGTTTTACTCGTTTCATAATCATTTGTTTTAAGGGTGAGACATCCGGACGACACGTATGCCGCTCCATGATTTATTATTGCGAAGCATTTGGCTGAGAGGCTCTTCGCTGACAACAACCTTGCCAAGCGTAGAAGAGGCGTGAAGCAAATGCAACTTTCCGTTTATATATTCGGCCATCCCTACATGAGCTACATCCAGTCCCGGAAGATTCGTGGTGATGGCGATGATATCACCGTCCATGATCCACGGAAGTCCTGCGTCGGGGAGTTTTCCTTTAGGTAGCCAGTGTACCTTTTTCCCGGACAATGCCTTTTCATGCTCGGCCATCCGTTTCACGTTCTCCGGCGAATCCGCCAGTTGCCTGTACTTTTGGGGATGGGTGGACATATAAGAGAGAGACAGTTTGGTGGTCTGCGTACTGTTTTGTGCAGTAACGTCTTCCAGAAATCCTTGGCGGACACCGTTCTCAATCCAGTCGGAGGTATAGTGCAACCGCGAAGTGTATCCGTCGATCACACCGTCCCGATAACGTATCTTTTGCAGATTATCGGCAAAAGAAGACCCCATCGCCTGAGCCAGCGTATATTCGACGAAAGTAAGGCAATCTACCGTTTGGGGCAGGATGACTAACTTTTCTTCCGTTCCCTGATCCAGTGTGTTGGCTACATACTTTGTTCCAAGGTACGTCTTTCCGATTCTCAACATCGGTGCTGTCTCCTTCGGAAATACGACACCCTCACGCAACCACTTTTCGAGTTCCTGTGTCCATTGTTGCTTATACTTGAAGTTGTCCCGGAATCCCCAGCCATGTCCGCCGGTAGGGTAGACATGAAGCGATGCGGGAACATTGTTTTTCTGTAAAGCGAGATAATAGTTCACTCCGTTGGAAGGAGGCACGGCACCGTCATCAGAAGACAGGACGATAAAGGCTTGCGGAGTATCGGATGTCACTTGCAGTTCGTTGGAGAAGAGTACCTCTTGTTCTGCGGTCGGATTTCCGCCCAGAAGCTCTTTTCTCGAACCGCCATGAGTACTTTGCGTCATGGTGACCACCGGATAAAGCAGAATCTGAAAGTCGGGACGCGATGCCGCACTGTAATGGGTGGCAAGGGTAGAGGCGAGATGTCCTCCGGCGGATGCTCCCATGATTCCTATTTTGCGGGGATGGATATTCCATTCTCCAGCATGCTCGCGTACGATGCGAATTGCTCTTTCCGCATCCGACAAAGGGACTTCGCAATGACCGTTCGGCATCCGGTACTTTAATACAACGTAAGTGATGCCCTGTCCGCAGAACCAGGATGCCATATCGTGCCCTTCATGATCCATGGCGAGGCGGCTGTAGCCACCTCCGGGACACATGATGACAGCCATTCCGTTTGGTTGTGGTGCACGATAAACGGTTATGGTGGGGGCGGTGACATTGCTGAGTCTGTGGGGCGACACTTCCTTTTCCCCGCCGGTCAGTCCGTTGGAGTTGGGAGCACCGTCGGGCCACAAAGGTAGCTCGACGGGCTGTTGTGCAAATGCCATTGCAGTCATAAGTGATACTATAACAGATAACAGTTTCCTCATCTTATTTTACTTTCATGGAAGCCTTGATAAAGTAGAGGATCAATAAAGCGTAAGCTCCTAATGCTAACACTTCCGACCAGGTATTGTTCAGCCAGGCTTCGTTGACCAGATTGATACCGCCGAAACGCATTGCCGCGCTCACTACTCCCATCAATGCGCCTCCGGCAATGAAACCGGATGCCAGCAATGTTCCTTTTTCACCTCTTTCCGTATTGAGTGCCGTATCCTTGCTGCGGCTTGTCACATACCAGTTGACGGCACCGCCTACTACCAGCGGCACATTCAGCTCCAACGGAATAAACATACCCAGCGCAAAGGCCAGTGCGGGAATCTTGAAGAATGTCAGCACGATAGCAAGGATTGCACCGATGCCATACAGCAACCAGGGGGCGCCTACGCCGCTCATCAGCGGTTCGATAACGGCCGCCATCGCATTGGCTTGTGGTGCAGCCAGTGCGCCGCTGGTGAAGCCGTATGTCTTGTTCAGTATAATCATTACACCGCCTACCGTGGCAGCAGAAACGATGGTTCCCAAGAATTTCCATGTTTCCTGTTTGGCGGGCGTACTACCCAGCCAGTAACCGATTTTCAAGTCGGTGATGAAACCGCCCGCCATAGACAGTGCCGTACATACTACACCACCCATCACAAGTGCGGCCACCATGCCCGAAGGACCTTTCAGTCCGACAGCTACCATCACTACGGAAGCCAGAATCAGTGTCATCAATGTCATTCCCGATACCGGATTGGTGCCTACAATGGCAATCGCATTGGCAGCTACCGTCGTGAACAGGAAGGAAATGCCTGCTACCAGCGCAATCGCTACCAGCGTATGGACGATATTTCCCTGCATGATATCGAAGTAGAAGAACAGCACGATCAGAATCAGCGTAAGGATAGAGCCGATAGCGATGATTTTCATCGAAAGGTCACGCTGTGTACGCACGATATTCTTTTCTACATTGCCTTTACCGCCCATTTCTTTGGCAGCCAGTCCGACGGCACTCTTGATGATTCCCCACGAACGGATGATACCGATGACACCCGCCATGGCAATACCGCCGATACCGATGCTCTTGGCGTAATACTTGAAGATTTCTTCGGGGCTCATCATGCCTACCGTAGAAGTGATTTCGGGGTTCCATGCGTTCAGCACGCTGTCTCCCCAGATGGCGGACATTCCCGGAATGATGATCCACCATACTGCCAGTGATCCGGCACAGATGATGGAAGCATATTTCAGTCCGACGATATAGCCCAGACCGAGTACGGCAGCTCCCGTATTTACTTTGAATACCAGTTTCGCTTTCTCAGCCAGCATTTCTCCGGCTCCGCATACGCGGGTGGTGAAGTTCTCGTTCCACCAGCCGAAAGTGGCCACGATGAAGTCATACAATCCACCGATCATTCCCGCCATCAACAGCGGTTTGGCCTGGCTGCCGCTCTTTTCTCCGGACACCAGCACCTGTGTAGTAGCGGTTGCTTCGGGGAAAGGATATTTGCCGTGCATATCGCTGACGAAATATTTGCGGAAAGGAATCAGAAACAGGATACCCAGTACACCACCCAGCAGCGAGCTGATAAATACCTGCATAAAGCTGACTGTCATCTCAGGATATTTGACTTGAAGGATATAAAGGGCGGGGAGGGTAAAGATGGCTCCGGCAACGATTACACCGGAACACGCTCCGATAGACTGGATAATTACATTTTCTCCTAACGCATTTTTTCTTTTGGCTGCACCGGAGACTCCTACGGCAATGATGGCTATCGGAATAGCGGCTTCGAATACTTGTCCCACTTTCAGCCCCAGATAGGCGGCGGCTGCCGAGAAAAGGATGGCCATGGCGATACCCCATGTTACTGACCAGAAGTTTACTTCCGGATAATTTTTGGAAGGACTCATCAGGGGATTGTACACTTCTCCTGCTTTTAACTCTCTGAACGCGTTCTCGGGTAGTCCGGTGAATTTGTCTTCTTCTTGTTTCATATTATATTTTTAGTAGTTTATGCTTAATGGACTTCAAAGTAAACAAAAAAAAAGGAGAATCGAAAGATTCTCCTTTACGTTATGTCTATTTTTTCTTACTTCTCGTCTTTCGGGGTCATATCGCCTTCGATATAGAGGCGTACCATTTCTGTTTTTTCTTACAAGATTGATAAAATCAGCATTTGTTCGCGTGTGTGCAAACATATTTAAAATATTCTCCACAGCCTCATCCGACCGCATGCCGTTTAATGCCCGGCGCATATTCTCCACGCCCTCACGCTCCTGCGGATCAAGCAGCAGATCGTCTCTTCGCGTGCCGGACTTTACAATATCCACCGCCGGGAAAATTCTCTTTTCGGAAAGTTTCCGGTCAAGAACAAGTTCCATGTTACCGGTTCCCTTAAATTCCTCAAATACCACGTCATCCATCTTGCTTCCGGTATCGACCAGTGCCGTGGCAAGAATGGTCAGGCTTCCGCCTTCTCTCATATTCCGGGCTGCACCAAAAAATCGTTTCGGCATGTGCAGTGCCGCCGGATCAAGACCACCGGAAAGTGTCCGGCCGCTCGGCGTACAGGTCAGGTTGTAGGCACGTGCCAGACGTGTGATACTGTCGAGGAGAATCATCACATCCTTTTTATGTTCCACCAGACGTTTTGCACGCTCGATTACCATTTCCGATACCCGCTTATGGTGTTCTGCGGTCTCATCGAAAGTGGAATAAATGACCTCTACATTTTCTCCCTCAATTGCCTCTTTAATATCGGTTACTTCCTCCGGCCGCTCATCAATCAGCAGAATAATCAGATGCATCTCCGGGTTGTTTTCCTTTACCGACTTGGCAACTTCCTTTAAAAGCGTTGTCTTACCTGCTTTCGGCGGGGATACAATCATGCCACGCTGCCCTTTACCGATCGGGGAAACAATATCCATCACTCGCATTGCAACCGAACCGCCGGGACGTTCCATGCGCAGACGCACATTCGGAAAAATCGGGGTCAGATCCTCAAAGTTTGTCCGCTTCTGTGCTTCCGAAGGATGATATCCGTTTACCGAAGTCACATACAAAAGGGCAGAAAATTTCTCCCGCTCGGATTTCACTTTGGTATTTCCACAGACAATATCTCCTGTCTTTAGATTAAATCTGCGGATCTGGGACGGCGCCACATAAACGTCATGTTCCCCCGGCAAATAGTTTTCACAGCGGATAAAACCGAATCCGTCTGCCATAACTTCCAGAATACCGCTCGCTGTATTTCCACTGTCGAGGCTGACGATATCTTCTTTGATCGCAGCACTGTCATTATCCTCCTGTGCCTTATAGATCTGTTCCTGTGATGCATGTGCTCCATGTTCTGCATGCATGCTTTCTCCATGCTCCGGATGGCTGTGATCCTCCGTATGGGACGGATGCTCTTCTCTTCGCGGTTTTGGTGTATGCTTTCTTCCTTCCTGTCCGGAAGCTGTCCGCGCTGTATATACCGTCTTTGCCTTCGGCGCTGCCTCTTTTTCCCGCTCATCTTCCTGCAGCATCCGATCAATCAGTTCTCCCTTTTTCATTGTTGAGATTCCTTTGAGTCCGCGTGCCTTCGCCAGGTCTTTTAACACAACCAAAGAAAGACTCTCATATTTTTCCCTCATTCCATCTGCTCCTTCTTAAAAATATAGACTTGTTTCGTACCGTAAATCATTTCATAAATTACACTTATTTGCATGGGATATCAGTCGGAAACGACTATGAATCATTTCAAATATTATCTAATGCAGCTATTATACACTATTTCCGGTAAAATAGGAAGTCTTTTTTTTCATGCGCAAGAATGGTATTGTGAATAAGTATGAGTATGTAAAGGAGAAAATTACTATGGATAATAAAGAAAAGGCACTTTTATGCCACAAAGAATGGAACGGAAAACTCGAAACCGTTGCAAAATCAAAAGTAAAAACCCGCGAGGATCTCGCGATTGCATACACCCCGGGTGTTGCAGAACCATGCAAAGTAATTGCGGAAGATAAAACTGCTGCCTACACATACACCTGGAAAGCCAACACGGTTGCCGTTGTTTCCGACGGAAGCGCCGTTCTCGGCCTTGGAAATATCGGTCCTTATGCCGCTATGCCGGTCATGGAAGGAAAATGTGTATTATTCAAAGAATTTGGAAATGTTAACGCTGTACCGATCTGTCTGGACACCCAGGACACCGAAGAGATCATTCAGGCTGTGAAAAATATAGCTCCCGGATTCGGCGGTATCAATCTGGAAGACATCTCCGCTCCGCGTTGTTTCGAAATCGAGGAACGTCTGAAAGAAATGCTTGATATCCCGGTATTTCATGATGACCAGCACGGAACCGCCATCGTTGTTTTGGCCGGTATCATCAATGGTCTGCGTGTGACCGGCAAGAAAAAAGAAGACTGCCGCGTTGTGGTAAACGGTGCAGGATCTGCCGGTGTGGCAATCACCAAACTTCTTCTGACTTACGGTTTCAAACACGTGACCATGTGTGACCGTGAAGGAATCATCGGAAAAGATTATCCGAACTTAAACTGGATGCAGAAAAAAATGACAGAGGTTACCAATCTCGAAAATGCCTCCGGAACGCTGGCAGACGCACTGCGCGGTGCGGATATCTTTGTCGGTGTCTCTGCGCCAAACATTGTCACTCCGGAAATGGTTTCTTCCATGAACAAAGATGCCATCCTGTTTGCCATGGCAAATCCGGTGCCGGAGATCATGCCGGATGTGGCCAAAGCTGCCGGAGCAAAAGTTGTCGGAACCGGACGGAGCGATTTCCCAAATCAGGTAAACAACGTGATCGCTTTCCCTGGTATTTTCCGCGGTGCATTGGAGGCACATGCCACCCAGATCACAGAAGAAATGAAACTTGCAGCAGCAGAAGCACTTGCAGCCCTAGTTTCTGACGAGGAATTAAATGAAGATTTCATTATGCCGGAAGCATTTGATCCACGTGTGGCAGAAGTTGTAAGTGAAGCAGTCAAGTCTCATGTCCGCTAATCGCTACTATTCTCTGAACGATTACTGTAAAGAGGTCTTCGGGGAAAAAGTGTACCGTCTCAGTCTAAGCGGTGGGATGACGTGTCCCAACCGCGACGGAACACTCTCTTACGGAGGATGTGCATTCTGCAGTGCCGGAGGCTCCGGTGATTTTGCCGCGGATGCATTTCTGCCGGTTTCTGAACAGTTCATACAGGCCAGACAGAAAATCGCCGCCAAAACACACTGCCAGAAATTCATTGCGTATTTCCAGTCATTTACCAACACCTATGCCCCCGTTGACGTTTTGCGTCAGCTCTATTCCGAGGCAATGGCACCGGAAGAAATCGTTGCACTTTCCATAGGAACCAGAAGTGACTGCCTTCCTCCGGAAACCTTAGAACTCCTCTCCGATCTCAATCAGGAAAAACCCATATGGATAGAGCTTGGTCTGCAGAGCATCCATGCAAAGACGCTGTCTGCCATGAACACGCATACCACGGTTGCACAGTTTGATGCCGCTGTATCCAAACTTCATGCCCTTGGAATCTCTGTGATCGCACATGTTATTTTAGGATTTCCCGGTGAAACAAAAGAAATGATGAAAGATACCGTCCGGCATGTCGCCGCACTTCCGGTTTCGGGAATCAAGCTGCAGCTTCTGCATGTCCTGCGTGGCACTGCACTGGCAGAACAGTATCAGCTTCATCCGTTTCCCCTGATGGAACTTGATGAATACAGCGATTTTGTGATCGACTGCCTGGAACTTCTTCCCCCGGACATGGTCGTTCACCGTCTGACGGGAGATGGTCCCCGCAGTCTATTACTCGCCCCGTCCTGGAGCACAGACAAAAAACGCATTTTAAACACCATTCATCGCCGTCTCAAAGAACGCAATACCAGACAAGGAGAACATTTTTATGGCTGAACCATTTACAATCTATAAACTTACGATCTTATATATGCTGAGCAAAGCAGGGTTTCCGCTTTCCAACACCCAGATTTCCAATTTCTTTCTGGAACAGGAATACACAGACTATTTCCGTGTACAGGAAGTAATCGGGGATCTGGTCGATGCCAATTTAATCCATGCAGAGTCCACGCACAGCAACACACAGTACTCTCTGACTTCTGCGGGAAAAGAAACACTTGGATTTTTCAAAGATAAATTAAATGATGGAATTGAAAATGATGTTCAGGGATTTTTTGAAAAGAATAAATTAGAATTCCGACAGGAAAATTCCATTCTGGCAGATTACTATAAGACAACCAATCAGAAATACGCAGTACGCTGTCAGGTACGGTCTGACGGCAATCCTCTGATCGACCTGACGCTTTGCGTAACTACAAAAGAACAGGCAGAAGCCATCTGCAATAACTGGAAAAAGAAAAGTGAAGATGTATATGCTGTACTGATGGACACGCTGCTGCAATAAGCCGCGTGTCATTTTTTCTTTTTCTGTACGCTGTATCCAAATTTGCCGAGTTTTTTCCCCAGAGCAAAATATTCTCCGTGGGAATACATGATAAGCCCGGTTCCGTTGATGTCAAATTTTCCTGTTTCATCCAGATACGCATCATCCACCGTTACGCCAAGTACTTCCGCCACAAACATCGTATGACTGCCAAGCGGATGGCTCTCCACCACCCTGCAGGCAATATTTACAGGACTTTCCGCAATTGCCGGAGCTTTCACATGCTCCACCGGAACCGGTGTAAGTCCTGTTTTTTTAAATTTATCCACATCTCTTCCGCTGACCACGCCGCAGTAATCACAGGCCTTTGCCAGTTTTTCGTTGGTCAGATTAATCACAAATTCTCCGGTTTTCTCTATGATCTCATAAGAATAACGGGATGGGCGGACGGAAATGGAAACCATCGGCGGATTGGTGCAGACGGTTCCTGCCCATGCCACGGTAATAATGTTTGGCCGATGATTCTGATCCGCCACACTGACCATCACAGCCGGCACCGGATTTAACATATTTCCCGCTTTCCAACTCTGTTTTCCCATTTTTCCACTCCTTTTGTCTGTTCCTGTTATTTATAATCCTGTTATAATTTCAGATCCGTATTTTCCCGGATAATATCCGCGATCAGTTCACGCTCATCCATATGATGCTTCACACCCTTGATCTCCTGGTAATCTTCGTGCCCTTTTCCTGCAAGGACGATGATATCGCCATCCTCGGCATGTTCCATGCAATACCTGATGGCTTCTTTCCGGTCCGGTATCGTCACATATGCGCCATCGGCTTTGTGTACCCCGACCAGAATATCGTTGATGATATCCATTGGTTCTTCATTTCTTGGATTATCCGATGTGACAACCGTCAGATCTGCCAGTTTTGAAGATACCTCTCCCATCTCATAACGGCGGGATTTTGCACGGTTTCCTCCGCATCCGAACAGGCAGACCAGTCTGCCCGGCTCATACTCTTTCAAGGTCGTTAACAGACTCTCCAGTGCCATGGCATTGTGTGCATAGTCAATCATCAGCGTATATCTCTTTGTTACCGGTACAATCTCAATTCTTCCCTTGACACTTACATGAAGCATCGCCTTTTTGATTTCTTCAACACTGACACCAAAATGATGACAGATTGCAATGGCGGTCAGGGAATTATACACCGAAAATTTTCCCGGCACATTGACTTCCACATCAAAATCCATGGAACCTCCCACATGATATTTTACACCAAGTGCCCCATGCTCCTTTTTTAACTCTACCTTCTGCGCAATCAGATCATTTTCTGCTCCATACCCAAACGTCTCAACTGTACAGGTATGTCCCTGTAAAATGCCCTGCAGATGCTCGCTGTCCCCATTAAAAATTCCATGCCTGCACTGCTGGAACAAAAGACTCTTGCAGTGCATATAATCTGCAAAATCCTTGTGCTCATTTTCTCCGATATGATCCGGTTCAAGATTGGTAAACACGCCGATATCAAACACAAATCCGGATACGCGGTGAAGCATCAGCGCCTGGGAAGAGACTTCCATCACAACAGCATCGAGTCCCGCATCTACCATTTTTGCAAAAAGCTCCTGCACCCGGTAAGATTCCGGTGTCGTATTTGCAGAAGGAATACGCTCAGAACCAACAATCGATTCGATCGTGCCGATCAGTCCGGTTTTGATCCCCGCAGACTCTAGAATCGAACGAACCATATAGGTTGTCGTTGTTTTTCCTTTTGTTCCGGTAATACCGATCGTCTTTAATTTTTTTGCCGGATGCCCAAAATATGCCGCAGACATGCAGGCAAGTGCCAGACGGCTGTCCTCTACCTTGATATATGTAATTCCATCGATCGGCGTTACATCCTTTTCTACGACAATGGCCGCTGCTCCCTTTGCTGCCACATCCGGAATAAACTCATGTGCATCACGCACACTTCCGCTGATGCACACAAACACAGAACCTTTTTCAACCTTGCGGGAATCATATACCAGAGTCGTAATCTCTGTCTCCTCGCTTCCCGCCAGTATCTCATATTCCATTTCGTTGATAAGTTCTTTAATTTTCATTTAATTTTCCTCCCAAATTCCATGAAACACTTCTGTCGCTGGTCCAGTCATATAAATATGATTGTTATCCGGATCATACTCGATGGTCAGATCTCCGCCCCGCAGATGCACCAGAACTTTATTTTCTGTCTTATGATTTAAGATACATGCCATAACCGTGGCACAGGTTCCGGTACCACAGGCAAGCGTCTCCGCAGATCCGCGTTCCCACACCCGCATGGATGCTTCCGTCGGAGAAATAACGTGTACGAACTCTGTGTTGGTCCGTTTTGGAAACCGTGGATGATGTTCAAACTCCGGACCGTATTTTTCCAGTTCAAAATGTTCGGTGTCCTCCACAAAAATTACCGCATGTGGATTCCCCATCGACACGCAGGTCATCTTCCACTCTCTGCCCTCTACTTCAATCGGCTCATCTACCACCTGTTCTCCCGATGCATCTACAGGAATTAAATCCGGTTTTAATATTGGTTCTCCCATATCCACACGAACCAGCGAAACCTTGCCATCCGCAACCGTCAGCTGCAACGTTTTTACCCCGGCTCCGGTTTCAATCGTAATCTCTTTCTTATCCGTCATTTTATGATCATATACATATTTTGCGACACAGCGGATTCCGTTTCCACACATCTCCGCCTCCGAGCCATCCGCATTGTAAATCCGCATCCTGAAATCCGCGATATCCGATGGGCCAATAGTGATCAGGCCATCCGATCCGATTCCAAAATGACGATCACTCACTGCAATTGATACCTTTGCAGGATCTGCTATCTTTTCCTCAAACAAATTGACATATACATAATCATTTCCGCACCCATGCATTTTTGTAAACTTCATATTTCTACACTCCTTTTTTCTTTTCCATCCTGTCGATTCAGAGCTTCTATTCTAAGTATACCCGCACGATCCGTCTTCTAAAACAACTACAGTGCTTTTTATATTGCAAATTGTGTGGAAACATAGTACACTGAATCTAATTAATATTTACAGGAGATTTATGCAATGTCAGAACTCTCACATTATGAAAAAACAGGATATCTTCATGACGATTTTAAGATTTTTCACTTAAAAGATACCTCTATGCGCCCGATTGACTTTCATTACCACGATTTTCATAAAATTCTGATCTTTCGCAAAGGAAATATTTCTTACAATGTGGAAGGACGTACCTATGATCTGATACCGGGGGATATCGTATTCGTTCCCGCAGGTACGGTCCACCGTCCGGTTCTGCACAGTTCTGAAATTTATGAGCGCATCATCATCTATATTTCCAGACACTACCTGGATGCCTGTCATGATTCCGACGATCTCTCACTCTGCTTAAAAGAAGCGCATCAGAAAAAATCGCATGTACTGCGTATTCCGGCACTGAAGACAACACAGATTGCAAGAATTATCCACGATCTGGAACAATCTCTGGATTCCAGAGAATACGCAAACGAACTTTATCATAAACTTCTTTTTCTGGAGCTGATGGTGCAGTTAAACCGTGCAGCTCTCTCCAACCGCATTGAATATCTTTCTACCACAGCCTCAAATCATAAAATGATCAATGTGATAGATTATTTAAATGCACATTTAACAGATGACATCACCATCGACTTTCTTGCCGAACATTTCTATCTGAGCCGGTATCATCTCATGCATGCCTTCAAGGAAGAAACCGGTTATACGATCGGAAACTATCTGACCACGAAGCGCCTTTTGCTGGCAAGAGATCAGATCGCCCAGGGGGAATCCATCACCACCGCCTGTTATGCCTGTGGTTTTCACAATTATTCCACCTTTTCCCGGGCATACCGCAAACATTTTGGCTGTTCTCCCAGAGAACAGCGCAATTGATCTGTCTGCCTGTTACATTTTGCGCTCTGCAAGTGTGTTGATCAGCGCAGGAATCAGCTGTTTCTTTCTGGATACCACATTTTCCAGCATAATCCCCTGATCGGAAGGCTCGCAATTATAAGCTGCCGCAACCAGCTGCGATGCATCCGCACCGCGATAAATCAGATAAGTAGACTCATTTAAGATATCCGTCAGCATGACAAAAATCATCTGGATCTGTTTTTCTCCCATCATCTGTTCCAGTTTCGGCTCGATACGTTCCTGTACCTTATCCAGTTCGGTGCGTCCCATCGCGCTGATCTGCGCCACGCCAAAACTCACATCCTCGGCATGGAAAATTTTAAAATCCTGATTTAAAATTTCTTCTTCTGTTTTATTATCAAAATTGCTTCCCGCTTGAAACATTGCTGAGGCAAGCTCCTCGACCTTAACCTCTGCAATCTCCGCCAGCCGGAGTGCTGCTTCCCTGTCTATCTGTGTACAGGTCGGTGAGCGGAACATCAGCGTGTCAGATAAAATGGCTGCACACATCAGTCCTGCCATCTGCGAGGTGATCGTAATTCCCTTTTCCAGATACATCTGATAAATGATGGTGGATGTACATCCAAGCGGCTGATTGCGGAAATACACCGGAGACATGGTCTCAAGGCTGCCCAGCCGGTGATGATCGATAATCTCTAAAATTTCCGCCTCATCGATATTGGATACTGCCTGTGATTTTTCATTGTGGTCCACAAGGATCAGTTTCTTTTTCTCTGCTCTCATCAAATTTCTGCGGGAAAACATACCCACATAGTTCTGGTTTTCATCGAGAACCGGGAAATCCCGATGCCGTATATTGGCTACGGTCTCTCTTACCTCATCCACGTAATCATCCAGATCAAAATGAATGATTCCTTTTTTTGTCATAAAATGCTTGATCGGCATACTCTGGTTGATCAGACGGGCCGCGGTAAACGTATCGTACGGTGTACTGATCAGAACGACTTCGCGTTCCTTTGCCGCCTCGATCACTTCCTGACTGATTTCATATCCGTTAGTGACAATCATGCAGCTGCAGTTTGATGTAATGGAAAGCATCTGCGACTCTTCCCCGTCCCCGATCATAACCAGGTCATCCTTGTCTATGGCAGAAGTCACTCCTTCCGGTGTACCGATTCCGATTACCACCTTGCCGTGAACAAAATACGCATGTTCATTTCCTGTCAGCAGCTGTCCGTCCAGCGTCTCTACAATATTCTTGTACTGGGTACGTGCGGTAGAAAGGATGGTATTATCATATACATCCATGTAGGATTTTGCAATATCTCCTGTTACAATCAGTCCTTCCAGCTTATTTTCCCGCACCACCGGAAGCGTAACAACCCCGAGGATCTTCATCATCTCCCATGCCTTTTTCATAGAGATATGACTGTTTACTCCCTCTGTACGGCGTATCTGAATATCCTTGATCTGTGTTCCGACATCCGAAATCATTGCCGGGGCCTCTGCATGAAACCTTTCCAGAACATACGCTGTCTCCGCATTTACAGATCCGGCTCTCTTTGCAATATAGGTCATTCCCGTAGCTGTTTTGGGATTCTTTTTTTCTATTTCATTTTTCAGGTTTGCATAAGAAATCGCTGCACATATGGAGTCTGTATCCGGATGCTTATGTCCTACAACCCAAACTTTCTTTTTTGCCATATCAGATTCTCCTATTCACATTTCTCTTTTCGAATTATTCTATATCTTTTTTGAGACAAAAAATGCAATCCTCATTCTTTTGAGAATTGCATATCCTTATTCTAAAACGCAATCACGCCCACACTAACCAGCAGGACCAAAAGTAACACCACCAGATTCACGATTCCAAGTATCATTCCCGTCAGGGAAAAAATACGGACCGGATGCATTCTGCTTTCCATAACGGTAAGCTTGTCCAGGCGTTCATCCATGCTGCGGAACAGATCCGAAATATTTCGGTAGCATTTTACATTTTCTGTATGTACTTTCTCGGAGATTTCTGTTTTTGCCGTGGTCAGCTGTTCTTCGATCTGCGCAAGAGAATCTTTCAGTTCCTTTGCTTTTTCTTCATTTAAGCGTTTGCCGTCTGCCACATCTTCCTTCATGGAAACTTCGATTTCTTCCATCTTGGCAGACACTTTGCCGATCAGACGATCAATCTGCTTTTCCACTTCCGCAGTGAATCCATCTGCTTTTTTCTGACGCTCCTCGAGAATCTGCCCCAGAGCATCTGCTTTCTCCTGACGTTCATCCACTAACGTCTGCAGTTCCTGTGCCTCCGTCTCTCTGGAATCAAGCAATGACTGTAACTGCTTGGCGCGTTCTCTGAATTCATCAATCTGGCTAAGTAAGAAATCTTCCCTGCTCACAACATTAACTTTCCTTTCCTGTACTTCGGGCTGTATTTCCGTGTCCGGCTTTGTCTCTTTTGTCTTCTGCGAAAAAACCTCCTGCGGTTTTTCCTGAGCAGATGCACGCATCCGTTCTTCATATGCAGCTTTCCGACGATTGTGCGCAATCTGTCTGCGCAGCTCCAACAATAATCCAGACATTTTTTCCTCCGCTGTATCAGTTCCTCTGTTTATTGTATCATTCTCCCACGTATTTGTAAACAAAAAAGACTGCCAGCATGACGGTACTGGCAGTCCTTCTTCTTTTATAATATTCAGATCTTAAGCGATTCCGTTTACTAATTTTGCTAAACGGGAAACTTTACGAGCTGCGTTGTTCTTGTGATATACACCCTTAGA
>OLOJ01002477.1_pt1 | contig 14864 bp, 9 predicted proteins | sample 1672251 | NCBI WGS metagenome assembly OLOJ01 (sample SAMEA3136664, study PRJEB25190) | human gut metagenome | biome: human gut; feature: human-associated habitat; material: faeces | place: Austria | collected 2013 | reverse complement strand
CAGGGCGGCTTCCTCGGTCTCGTTCATCTTTTCGGGCTTATCCTTGCGCAGGCAGCGGCGCAGGCTGGCAAGGTCGTTCTTGACTCGGTTCTTCTCGTCCTTGTCCAGCTCCTTTTTGCACTTGGAGAGGGCCTCATCCACCTTGTAAGCCAGCATCTCGGCCTGGTTGTAGAGTTCCAGCCGCTCCCTGCGGCGGGTATCCTCCTCCTCGTAGGCGGCGGCATCGGCCATGGCGCGCTGGATCTCGTTCTCAGAAAGATTGGTGCTGCCGGTGATGGTGATGTTCTGCTCCCGGCCGGTGCCCAGATCCTTTGCGGACACCTTGACCACGCCGTTCACATCAATGTCAAAGGTGACCTCGATCTGGGGCTTGGAGGAGAAGCCGGAGCGGATGCCGGTGAGCTTGAATTTGCCCAGGCTCTTGTTGTCGCGGGCAAAGTGGCGCTCGCCCTGCAGCACGTTGATCTCCACGCTGGTCTGCATAGGGCGGGCCGTGGTAAAGATCTGGCTCTTGCGGGTGGGGATCATGCTGTTGCGGGTGATGAGGGGGGTGGCCACGCCGCCCAGCGTCTCAATGGACAGCGTCAGCGGGGTGACATCCATCAGCACAAGGCCCTGCGCGGCCGCGCCGGTGGCACCGGCCAGCTTTCCGCCGCCCTGCAGCAGGCCGCCCTGCACGGCGGCACCCATGGCCACGCATTCATCGGGGTTCAGGGTATGGCTGGGCTCACAGCCCAGCAGCTCCCGGACCTGCCGCTCCACAGCGGGCATCCGGGTGCTGCCGCCCACCAGCAGGACTTTGCCCAGCTGGCTGGCGGAAAGCCCGGCATCCCGCAGGGCGTTCTGTACCGGCTGAACGGTGCGGGCCAGCAGGTCACCGGTCATCATCTCAAACTGGGGGCGGCCCAGGCTCAGATCCAGATGGTGAGGGCCATCCTTGCCCACCGCGATGAACGGCAGGTTCAGCTGGGCGGAAAGCGCACTGGAAAGCTCCTTCTTGGCCTTTTCCGCTTCCTCCTTCAGGCGGCCCATGGCGGCGGGGTCCTTGGTCAGATCGATGCGGTCAGACCTGCGGAATTCCGCCACAGCCCACTCAACGATGCGCTCGTCAAAGTCATCGCCGCCCAGATGGGTATCGCCGCCGGTGGCCAGCACCGTAAAGGTGCCGTCCTCGATCTCGATGATCGAAACATCAAAGGTGCCGCCACCCAGATCGTAGACCAGGATCTTCTGGGGGGCTTCGTTGTCCAGGCCATAGGCCACCGCGGCGGCGGTGGGCTCGTTGATGATGCGCAGAACATTCAGGCCCGCAATGCGGCCCGCATCCTGAGTGGCCTTGCGCTGGCTGTCGTCAAAATAGGCAGGCACCGTGATAACGGCCTCGGTCACCGGCTCGCCCAGGTAGCTCTCGGCATCGCGGCGGATCTTGGTCAGGATCATGGCGCTGATCTCCTGCGGGGTCAGGTCTCTGCCATCGATATGCACTCGGTAATCAGAACCCATGTGCCGCTTGATGCTGGACACCGTGCGGCCGGAGTTTGTGGCGATCTGGCGCTTTGCCGCGCCGCCCACCAGACGCTCGCCATCCTTGGTAAAGGCCACCACGCTGGGGGTGGTGCGCTCGCCTTCGGCGTTGGTGATGACCACAGGCTTGCCGCCCTCCACCACCGCCACGCAGGAGTTGGTGGTACCAAGGTCGATTCCGATCACTTTGCTCATAGTGCTTGTCCTCTTTTCTTCGGCACAGAATATTTCCTTGAATATCTTACCGGTTTCCTATGACGATTTCTTAGAACAAATGTAAAGAAACTGTGTTTCAGGCGTTTTTATCGTCGGCCAGCAGCTGATCGGTCAGCAGTTCAGCCTCCCGCAGCCAGTCGGCAGCATCCGTTTCGCCCTCGGCCTGCAGGATCCGAAAGCCCTGCACGGCTTCAGCCACCTGCAGCAGCGCCTTTTTGCGGGAGAGGTACTGGGTCTCGTACTGGGCAAGGCGCAGGCAGACCTGCGGGGTGTAGGCGATGTCCGGCACCTCCCGGGCAGCGCTCTGGGCGCGGCGGTAGTATTGCAGGGTCTCCGCCATCTCCCCGCCCGATGCAGCACAGTCATCCCCCAGGGCGATCATGGCCTGCACCTCCCCGGCCTGTGCGGCCTTTTTCCACATCCGCCGGGCCTGGGTCTTATTCTTCCGGGCACCCCGGCCATAATACAGGCAGTCCCCCAGGGCAGAAAGCGCCTCGGCGCTGCCCGCCTCGGCGGCGGCAGTGTAGCGTGCCGCCGCTTCCTGCCAATCCCCAGCCCGGGCGGCGGCGTGCCCGGCTTCCAGCTCCTGAGCGCCGGGGTTGTCACTCCCCCGCTCCGATCTCAGCAGCCCGCTGAGCAGGGAGACATCCAGCGTGGCAGAGCTTGTCCACGGGTCCAGCACCACACCATCGATGCCGTCCGTTTCCAGCGCATACTCCATGGCGCTGCGCAGGCTGCGCTCCACCATGGGGCGGGTGGCGCTGGCCTTTTCCGCCTCGGCGTTCTTTACCGAGGTGAACAGCGGCAGATAGTTCCGCTCTTTCCGGGTGTGGAGCAGCCAGGGCGGCAGGCCCTCGGCCCGCTCCTCCGGGATGGGCAGGTGCGCCCAGGGGGCGGCTCCGCTCTGGGGGTCCACCGCCGCATCCAGTGGCACCAGTACCTTGGTCTGCAATTCCAGCGCATAGTTCAGGGCGTTCATCAGGCTCCAGAAATGTTCCTCGTTCTGCTCCCGGTACAGCCGCGCCACGGCCTCCTCCACAAACGGGCAGCCTGTGCCCACCGGCCCGTACTGCGGCGCAGTCCGCTTTTTTCCGCTGCCCACCGGCCGGAAGCGCCGACCGCCCATGTTGTATGCCATTTATCTCACCCTTCTTTTTCATCAATAGGATAAGTATAGCAGGAATCCGCAAATTTCACAATATTTTCCCGCAGGCAGCCGAACGCAAAAACAGCAGGCGGCTGCACATGGCCGTCTGCTGTTCGGTTCACTCTTCTGCCGGTTTCTCCGCATCGTCCAGATAGTTCTCGATGCTGCCGATGCTGTACCGGTTCTCGTTGGCTTTCACGCTCCGTGCACTGGCATCGTAGCAGGCTTCCAGAATGGGCATCACTGGCTGCTGGCCCTCCGGGTCGGTCAGATGTCCGATGGCCCGGGCCTCATAGTAGTTGTCGATGATCTGGTTCACGATCCGTTTGCGGTCACGGAGCGGAGTCTGCAGGTTGGCCAGCAGCTCCTGCCGGATGCCGCAGCTGTTGCTGCCGTGGTCGCCGAACAGGATGTAATACTCCTGCTCGATCTCCAGCGGTGCAGCCTGATGCAGATAATAATCCGCCAGTGTCCTCCGCTTCTTTTCGGTGCTGAAGCCCTTGATATCCTCCATGCCGCGCGGAAAGAGTTCCGGATGCAGGATCCACATTTCATAGGGCCCCACCGGCAGGTGCAGAGTATCGAATACATCCAGAAAATCCTCCAGCGCAATGCGGATCTCGCCCCGCTCCCATTTCTGAATGGTGCGCTTGTCCCGCCCCAGCATATCCGCAAGCTCCTGCTGAGATCTGCCCGCCACGTTCCGGGCAAAGGCAATGGCTTCCCCGATTCGGTTCCGGTAGTTGGACATATTCTTTCCCTCCTGACACACACTTGTACACCAGGCATTCCAACGTCTGGCGACATAAAATACTTTCCTCTGATAAAAGGATAATGGTTTGTCCCGCCTTCTGTCAAGAGTTGCAAATTCAATCACTTCACGTAAAATTTTTGTTAAATGTGTCATCCAAGCCGGGCAGCCGCCTTTTTTGCAGAGATTTCGCCGCTCCGTGGGGCATCCGTCCCCTGTCTTAAACAACGTTCGGGCCATTTTGTCCTTTTTCACCTGCCGGAGGCGGCCGGATGTGTCAGGCACACCACAACACGCAACGCAAAATATTTTTTGCAAAAAATTCCTCTTCGGCAAGTTTTTCCCAGCGCATCTGTTTCCATACACGCAAAAACCGCCCATAGCCGTCAAAAACAGCCATGGGCGGGTGCTTTTTCTTTATGCCAGTTTATTCAGCCTTACGGCAACGTAGGGGTCGGGGAGCTTGAGCTCGTCGGCAAGGTCGGCTTCAGATTCGTACTTCTCCGCCGCCATGCCCACCACAACGCTGCACACATCAAAGCGTCCGGCGGGCGAAAGAGCCGTGACCTTGGCTTCTCCATCGGCAATGGCGGTCACCACGCCATCCGCATCCACGGTAACGACACCGGGGTTGCTGCTGACCCATGTAATGGGCACACTGCCGCCGCCTTCCACCGCAACGGTGGCCGTCAGACGCTCCTGGGTGCCCACGGTGCGGAGCAGCAGGTCACTCTTGTTCAGGGTCACCTTGCCGATATCCGAAGTCACCGTGACGCTGCACCGCAGAGCCTGGCCGTTGGAGACCATTGCCGTGATGGTGGTGGTGCCCGCTGCCTGAGCCGTGACAAGGCCCTTGTCGCTGACTGTGGCAACCTCAGGGTTGCTGCTCATCCACTGGTAGACATAGAGGAAGGAGTGGTCGCTGTTGGTCAGCTGGAGCTGGTGGGCGGGGTGCAGGTCATTGTACTGCAGCACAAGGCTCAGGCTGGTGGTATCCAGCGTGGGCTTTTTTCTGGCTGCTTCTTCATTTTTGCGGGTCACGGTCACCTTGCAGGCGGCGCGTTCGCCGTGGTCGGAGATGGCGGTGATGATGGCAGTGCCTGCATTGCGGCCCGTCACCTTGCCGTCGCCATCCACCGTGGCAACATTGGAGTTGCTGCTCATCCAGACGATGAAGTAATAATCGCTCTGTCCGCTGGTGTACAGGTAGCCCTTGGGGCGGGGGTCATCATCGGTGATCTCCAGCTCCATCTCGGTCAGCTCCAGTTCCAGCTTGGAGCCGGTTCCGGTCAGGCCTGTCAGCACACCGGGCGCGGCCTGCGCGGGCAGAGGGGCAGCCAGCAGGGCCCCGCTCAGAGCCAGCAGGGCCAGAAGCCGCCCCGCGGTTTGGAATTTCCATTTCATTGGGTCGAACTTCCCTCCTTGTTTCATCCCATGGGATCAAAGGAATGCCGCACACATGGAAAAATTTCGCGTCCATGATTTTTCTCACTACTGATTTATTTTACACGTCCGGCCAATGTGGGTCAAGTTTTTCGCCCAAAGTGCTGTGCTTTCGCACCCGATTTCGTCGGGAATTCCAATTTTTTCCGATTTTTTTGTGCAGAACATCAGGGCCAAAAATCGCTCAGTCACCTCCGGTGACAGCTCCCCTGATAGGGAGGCCAGGTTCACACGCTTTCTTCGGTGTAATACTGTGCCTGGGCGTTCCACAGTTCGTAATACTTTCCATCCGGCTCCCCCAGCAGTTCCTCATGGGTGCCCTGCTGGACGACCTCGCCGTGGTCGAACACGGCGATCTCATCACAGAACTTGCAGGAGGACAGCCGGTGGCTGATATAAATTGCAGTCTTATCGCCCGCGATCTCGTTGAACTTTGCGTAGATCTCCGCTTCAGCCACCGGGTCCAGGGCGGCGGTAGGCTCATCCAGCACGATGAAAGGTGCATCCTTGTACAGGGCCCGGGCAATGGCGATCTTCTGGGCCTCGCCGCCCGAGATGGTCACGCCATCCTCGTCCAAATCTTTATAAAGGCAGGTGTCCAGCCCCTTGGGCATCCGGGCCAACCGGTCGGAAAAGCCCGCTTTTTGCAGGCAGTCGGCGGCACGGGCGGCATCATAATGCTGGGCCGTGGCAACATTCTGGCCCAGCGGCAGGGCGAACAGCTTGAAATCCTGGAACACCACCGAGAAGATATCCATGTACTCATCGTAGCGGTACTTACGGATGTCGATGCCGTTGAGCAGGATGACACCCTCGGTGGGGTCGTATAGGCGGCAGAGCAGCTTGATGAAGGTGGTCTTGCCACTGCCGTTCATGCCCACCACGGCCAGCCGCTCCCCCACCTTGAAGGTCATGCTCAGGTGGCGCAGGGCATATTGCTCGCTGCCGGGGTACCGGAACGAGACATCCCGGAACTCCACGGTATACTGGCGGTCGCTCCGCTTTTCGGTGGTCAGGCTGCCCTTGTACATCTTGTTGGGCAGGTCAAGATAGTCATAGAGCGTTTTCAGGTAGGGGGCGTTGAATCTGCAGTCGCCCACGGCGGTGAACAGCCCGCCGATGCCCACAAAAAAGTTGGTGGCTGCACCCACATACTGGGTCACAGCGCCCAGACCAAAGGCCCCGCCGTAGGCCTTCAGGCATACAAAGAGGTAGGCAAGACCCATGAGCAGAGCCGAAATGGCGTTGCCCGTGGCATTCAGGATGCCGAATTTCCCCTTGCGGGCCCGCTCAAAGGCAGGCATGGAGACGGCGGCGTGATCTTTCAAAAACTCGAACTGGTCGTACATCCGCACATCCAGCGCCTTTTTGTCGTCCCGACATACCCCCATGAGGAAGGCCCAGAGCCGGTTGCCCCAGCGGCCCTCCTCCTCGATATCCGGGCTGCTGATGCCCGCGCTGGAAGCGCACACCGGCGAGAGCCACGCCACGGCTAGGATCAGCACCAGCACTGCCGGAACACAGAGCGGGCTGTTGAAGACTGTCAGCGGGCCGGCGGGCACCCTGGCCGTGAACAGCCCCACCGACAGCACCGCGCCGCCCAGAATACGGAATACCGCCGCGGATACACTGTCCAGCAGCGCCACAGCGTTAGGATTGCCGCCGCTGCAGAAGTTTTCGCTCTGCTGGATGAAATTGTAGCGGTCGTAGACCTGCTGGCTGTCCTCGTCGGCATAATCCATGGACATCTGCTTTTCCATAAAGCAGTCATGGCCCAGCTGCCAGTTCAGCTGTTCCCGCTCCACGCTCTTCCAGTGGAGCAGGACCGACCGCACCAGCGTGAGCAGAGCGGTCACGCCCAGCACCCACGCCACATCCACGGCAAGGGCCTGCGGGTCCTGCGCGTCCGACAGCTCAGCCACCAGCCGGGCCGAGAACCAGACCACGGCATAGGGGCTGACGGCATCCGCCAGTGCCCACAGCACGGTGGACAGCACAAATCGGGGCGTATTTTTCCAGTAAAAGCGCCAAGCCCGCAGGGTCAGCCAGACGCTTTCCTTCAGGGTCATTTTTTCTTCGTTCATACAGCCTTGCCCTCCTTGTAATATTTGCTCTGCACCGCAAACAGCTTGGCATAGCCGCCGTTTTGGGCCATCAGCTGGTCGTGGGTCCCCTCCTCGGCCACACGGCCGTTTTCAAGGAAGAGAATGCGGTCACAGAAACGGGTGGAGGCCAGTCGGTGGCTGATGAACAGGCTGGTGCGGCCCCGGGTCATCTCGTTGTACTTCTGGTAGATATCATCCTCGGCGATGGGGTCAAGGGCGGCAGTGGGCTCATCCAGCACAAGAATAGGCGCGTCTTTATACAGGGCACGGGCCAGCATCAGGCGCTGGGTCTGGCCGCCGGAGAACTCCACGCCGTCCAGATAGACATCCCGGCCCACATGGGTCTTGATACCCGCCGGGAGGGATGTGATTTTTTCCGTCAGCCCTGCCTGGTCAAGACAGTACCGCACCTTTTCCTCGTCGATGCCGTCCATAGCCTGGGCCACATTCTCGGCCACCGTGCAGGAGAGCACGCTGAAATCCTGAAAGACCGCTTCAAACAGCTTGTAGTAATCCCGGCGGTTATACTGCCGGATATCCTGCCCGTTCAGCAGAACACGCCCCCCGGTGGGGTCAAGGAAGCCGCAGATCAGCTTGACCAGTGTCGTCTTGCCAGCGCCATTCAAGCCCACGATGGCCAGGTTCTCGCCGGGGTGCAGTGTCAGGCTCATGTGGGCGATGGTGTTTTTCTCCGCACCGGGGTAGCGGTAGCTCACATCCTCCAGCTGCAGCTCATAGGGCATATCCAGCCGCTTTTCCAGCGGGATGCCCTCCTCAAACCGGAAGGGTTCCGGCAGTTCGAGGAACTCCCGGATGGTGGAGATGTCCAGGCTCTGCTTGCGCAGGAGGGCAAACTGCTCCATCAGGCCTGTGACCCACTGGGCAAAGCCGGAGGCCGCACCGAAGTAGAGCAGGAATTCCGACACCGGCAGGCCCCTGGTCACGGTGAGCCAGAGCAGATAAGCATAGGCCGCACCGTTGCGCACCAGCAGCAGGGCCAGGTCGATGAGGTTGGCGGTCAGGTAGGCGCGCTCCCGCTTTTCGAGAAAGGCATAGTTGAGCCGCAAAGCAGAATCGTACAGGTCAGTGAGCCACTGCCGCAAGCCGAAGATGCGGATATCCTTGCCGAACTCGCGTTCCTCGGCGGTGTTGCGCAGGTAATGCAGGCTCCGGGTGATCTTTGCCCCCTCCTCCCGGTGGCGGTAGCCCCACTCGTTGATATTCCTGGTGGAAAAATAGCTCACCACAGCGGTCAGGGCCGTCAGGACACAGAGCCAGGGGTTCAGCCCGGACAGCAGAGCCAGATACACCCCGAAGCCGATGAGATTTGTCATGATATCCGTCCAACTTTTCCAAAAAGCCTCGCCGGAAGCACGGTTGTTCATACAGGCATCGTGGCCCTTCTGATACATCAGACGGAAGGCTTCATCCAGCAGGTTGGCATAGGCCGTGCGGGTGCGCTTGGTGTTGATGCGCTTCAGCAGCTCCAGCCGCACGCCGCACCGGCCAAACATGGTGAGGTGGTCGATGTAGTAGCACAGCGCGGTCAGGGCAAACAGCAGGATGGTGAACCCGCCGATGGCACCCAGCAGCTGGCCCAGCGGCGCGCCGCTTTCCAGTTTGCCCAGCACCGCCGGGCTGATGAGCATTTCGGCAGTGGTCTTGCCTGCCGTGCAGACGGCCAGCAGCACCACCAGCAGCGGCACGCTCCGTCGGGTGTCCCAGGCCACCGAGAGCATGTAGGCAGTGTTCTGCCAGACATTGTATTTGGGCTTTGGCTTTTTGGTTTTCTCGTTCTTTCCCATTTTGGAATCCCCTTTCACTTGTCTGGCAATGATCCTAACACAAAAAATCGCCCCCGACACATTCCGGGGACGAAACGCCTGATTTGGGGGATGAATTGCAGGAACCTCTCCGTCAATGCTTCGCATTGCCACCTCTCCTAGTAGGAGAGGCAAGCCAGTAGCAGCGTGAACTTGGCTCCCCAATCAGGGGAGCTGGCGCGGAGCGCCTGAGAGGTTTACACCTGTGGAATCAATATCTCCGTCGTGAATGCCCCATCCTCGCTGTTGCGGCTGAGGTAGCCATCCAGCTTTTCCACGATGGCATCAATGCGCACCAGCCCGAAGCCGTGGCCCTCGCCCTTGGTGGTGACAAAACGGCCCGCAAGCTTTTTCTGCTTTTTAGTTGCCGTGAAATTGGTGAAGGAGATATAGAGCTGTGTGCCCTTCATATCCATATATACCCGGATGAGCCGCTCCTCCTCGGGCAGCTCCGCACTGGCATCCATGGCGTTATCAAAAAGGTTGCCCAGGATGCAGCAGAGGTCAAGCTCACTCATTTTCAGTTTGACCGGGATATGGGCATCGATCTGCACCGGGATATTTCGGCTCTTGGCAAGGGAGATCTTGCTGTTGATGATGGCATCAGCCATGGCGTTGCCGGTTTTTACAGCCAGATCAACAGTGTTCAGGTCGGTATCCAATGCATCCAGGTAGGCTTTGATGCCGTCCAGATCCCCCTGTGCCGCCAGCACCTTCATGGTCTGGATGTGTCCCCGGTAATCGTGCCGCCATCCCCGCATCTGGCGGTACATGTTGTCCACCTCTTTGTAGTGGGTCTCGATGAGCTCCCGCTGGTAAGCGGCGATGCGTTTATCGAGGAGCTTTGAAAAGAATTTAAGTTTCATCATTAAGTCCTCTCAATGATTGCCCGGTTCAGGGGCTCATAGGCACCCCGGGGCAATGGGAGGGCGGTACCATCGGCCAGCACGACTTCCTTTTTGGTCACACGGCGGATCTGTTTCAGGTTCAGGATCATCCCCCGCCCCACCCGGAAGAAGCCTTCGTCCAGCTGGGCCTCGAACTCACCAAGCGTCCGCTTGACGGTGTAATCCTGCCTGGCATGAACCGTGACGTAATTCTGGTGCACGTCCAGATACCGCACCTCATACAGCGGCAGGCGCACCAGCTCGCCGGAAAGCTCCAGGTTCAGGCACCGGGCGTTGCGGCGGTGCTTTTCCCAGGCACGGTCGAGAACAGCAAAGAGCTTTTCGCGGCTGACCGGCTTCACCAGGTAGTGGAGGGCGGCCACGTCATAGCCCTCGGCAATGTAATCGGAGTAGCCGGTGATGAACACGATCTGCACGGCTTCATTTTCCTGCCGCACCGTTTTGGCCAGCGTCACACCGTCCGTGCCCGGCATTTCCACGTCCAGAAGTAACAGGTCAAAGCTTTTGTCCTCTGCGTAGCGAAAAAGAAAGGCATCCGCCGAGGCAAAGCGCTCACGCTCCACCTCAATGCCACGCTCTGCGGCCCACTGGTGCAGAATGCTCCCCACAAATTCAGCATCGGTCGTGCTGTCATCACAGATCGCGGCACGGTATGACATAGCGGGCTCCCCTCTCTTTCCGTAAACTCTGGGTAGAGTATGACACACTTTCTCCCCGATTGCAACAAAAAGAAGCGGCTGACACGACAGCCGCTTCTTTTTGTACGATTTCATTTTATGAATTATTTTCAGTTGTGCTGTTTCAGGGCGCAGACCGCAATGCTCAAAGCACTCCAAGCTGCCTGATACATCAGGACAGCGGCCACCGACAGAGTGCCGATGCTGCCCGCGTAGGTCAGCAGAACACCGATGACCACCGAGAACCAGACCGAGACCATCTGCACCGTGGTGGCGCTCGTCTCGGCGTTCTGGGCCTTTTCCGCCGCGCGCAGGCCGCCGATCAGGCTGGCAAAGCCCTTATCATGCAGCATACAGCAGCGGGCCGTCTCGTCCGGCTGGGCAGGGGTCAGCGCACTGCACTGCTCCTGATCCAGCAGAGTGATCATCCCCTCGGGCAGATGGTAAGCCTCGGTGATGTGGCGGGCCGTCAGGCTGGGGTCCTCACAGGTGACCAGCAGGCGGATGTTCTCCCGCTGCAGCACCTCCAGCCCGCGGGCGGCGTTGCGGCCGCCCACATAATGGAGCACGAACATGGCGTGCAGGCTGCCGGAAACAGCCAGATACAGGATCTGCAGCGCGCCGTTTTGGGAGTGCTCATCCTCGTACTCCTGCTCAGGCAGGGGCACGCCCTCCCGCTCCATGTACAGCCGGTTGCCGATGAGCACCCGGTTGTTATCGCACCAGGCGGCAAAGCCAAGGCCGTGGTGGACCTCCAAGTCCTTCACAGGGTACAGGATCTCGGTGCGGTCCTCGATGATCTGGCGGAACAGACCCCGCAGGGTCTCGCAGCTGTGGTTGAGGATGCTGGCCGCATAGAGGATGGCACGGTCGATGCGGCCGCCCTTGAAGATGCGGATATCCTCCAGATTCACGCTGTCGGCGGTAAAGAGCTCGTCGGCATCCACCTGCACAGTGTCCACACCACCCAGCTCCTCAATGGCAGCCCAGCCGGGCACCACGGCACCGGCGGCGGCTGCGGTCTTTTGCAGGCGCAGAGACGCGATGCCCGCAACAAGGGTGGAGGACAGCGGTGCACCCATGCAGAGCATGGAGGTCAGGGCTGCGGCCATGCCGTTGGGCCCGCCGCCAAACAGCAGGAACACCAGCCCGCTGAGCACGGCGGAACCCAGCAGGATCAGGGCTGTCTTGCGGGCGCGGCGCTCACTGGCGCGCTCCCCGAAGCTCTGCTCCACCAGTGCTTCGTCCCACTGGACAGGGCGGCTGAGCAGCACCCAGGGGTCTTTCTGATCCAGGCTCCGGGCCAGCACCCGGATCAGGTCCTTATCCCGGACACGGAATGCGCCCTGCAGCCCCTCGGGGGATCGGGCGGCGAGGTCGTAGCCGTTTCTGACGGCAGTCAGCAGGACACGGCTGCCCAGCAGGGCCAGGAACAGGCCCAGTGCGGCCACGCCGGAAAGCAGCGTCCAGCTGGAGTTCTGATAGCTCTGGGCGTTGAGCAGGGCGACCGCAGCCTGCACCAGCGCACCGCAGACGGCCAGCGCCGGCATGGTGTCTGCACTGGGGCGGCCCTTGAGACCCTGCAGGCCATCCCGCAGGACAGGCCAGCCCACAGCCAGCGCACCGGCCAGAAAGAGCAGGTTGGCGGCATAGAACGCCGCCGGGGCGATCACAGGGTCAAGGGAGGCCACAGGGGCCAGCAGCCCCTCGGCAACAAGGCCAAAGTGGAGCAGTACCACGGCAAGGATGCCCTCCAGCACACACCGCAGCGTCAGCTCCGCGCCCATCCGGCGGAGCTTCTCCCCCACCTGCTCGGGCGTTTCCGGCTCGGCTTCCTCTTCAGGCTTCTCCTCAGCCTCCGGCGCAGCAGAGGCCGCTTCCTCAGCAGGCTGGGCCGGGGCCTCCTCTGCCGGGGCGGCAGGCCGGGCGGGTGCCTCGTCCTCTTCCAGCCCCATCAGCGGCAGGCTCATGCTGTCGTCCTTGCTGGGGGCCTCGGTGCGGGTAGGGGCCTGCGGCTCGTTCTCGTCCGCGCCCTTGCCAAAGAACTGGAAAGCCGTTTCCGGTTCCGGCTCAACCTCTGGCGCGGCTTCCGGGGCAGACTTCGCCTGCTTTACCGACTGATCCTCGGCAAACACCATGGGGATGGCCGGGCCCTCAGGCGCTGCGGGAGCTTCCGGCTCCACAGCCAGCACCTCTTCGGGGGCATCCTGCACCTCCTCCACCGGGGCGGGCTTGGGGGTGCCATAGAGCATGGCCTTGAGTTCGGCCATCTCTGCATCCTCCTGCTGCTCCTGCGGGGTCAGGGGTTCCCGGCGGTGGGGCGGCTCCGGCTTTTTCTCGGGCTGGGGTGCAGGCCGGGGTTCCGGCTTCGGCGCTGCGGGGGCTTCCGGCGCGGTGGGCAGAGCCACAGGCTCTGCTTCCTCCAGCTCTCCGGGCTCCAATGCCAGCTCCAGGCCGGCCTCGGCTTCTTCCTCATGGCCCAGCACGATCTCACCCGTGGGCGGCAGCTCATTCTGCACGGCCGGGGCGGCGGCTGGCTCCTCTTTGTCCTTTTCGCGGTGAAAGAGCTTGCCCAGCAGGCTGCCGGTATTCTCCTTTTCCTCATCGCGGCGCTTCATCTCTTCGGGCACCTGTGCCACGCTGGTGCTGAAAAACGTGCGGAACTTCTCGTTCTGCGCATCGATTTCTTCCTGTGTCAGCTCTTTGCGCTTATCATCCTTTGGCATCCTAGTCCCTCCCTGTTCTGGTCACGGCGGTCTGGCCGCTGTTTCTTACTCTGCGGCGCGCTGGCTCTGGATTTCGTACAGGATGATGCCAGCCGCCACCGAGACATTGAAGCTGTCCACACCGGTGCCCTGAGCGGCCATATCCAGCCGCACCACACCATCGCAGAGCTTTTTCACCAGCTGGGATACACCACTGCCCTCGCTGCCCAGCACCAGTGCGATGGGGCCGGTCAGGTTGTTCTTGCGCAGGGGCACACCGTCCATATCGGCACAGTAGACGAACACCCCCTGATCCTTCAGGCGGCGGATGGTCTCGCCGATGTTGGCCACGCGGGCCACAGGCAGGCGCTCGGCCGCACCGGCGCTGGACTTGATAACGGTGGGGGTCACGGACGCGCCGCCCCGCTTGGGGATGACGATGCCGTGGGCTCCGCACAGCAGAGCAGAGCGCATCACTGCGCCCAGATTATGGGGGTCCTCGATGCCGTCACTCAGCACCAGGAAAGGGGGCTCCCCCTTCTCTCTGGCAACGTTCAGCAGATCCTCCACGGTCACATATTCGATCTCGCTGGCAAAGGCGGCCACGCCCTGGTGGCTCTCGGTGCCGGTCATCAGGCGCAGCTTGTTGGGATGCACCCGCTTGACCGTGGCCCCGGCCTCCTTGGCCATGGCGGTATAGTAAGCTGCCACAGCGGGGGCCATGCCCTCCGCGATCAGCACGGTATCCACGCCGGAACCGCTCTTGAGCAGCTCGGTCACGGGGTTTTTGCCGTAGACCAGGCTCTCATTCCTGGGCTGCTCCTCCGTGCTGCTGCGGCGGGGGCGGCGCGGCATTTTCTGTTCGTCCATTGATGTGTTCTCCTTCCATTCTATGGCAAGGCGGGCCGTTTGAGCCGCGCCATGGTTTCGTTCTGTTTCAGTTTTACTATATTTTGACACTGATACATTCTAAAGTATAGCATACCCCGGCATTCTTCGCAATGTTTGCCGAAGGCAAAAGTTTTCCACATTCAGCAGGCTATACAATCGGTAATTCGGCTCAAATTTTTCCACATGTTGAAAACCCGGTGGAAAATGTTCAAAAATCAAGTTTGTACGCCCACTTTCCGGGTGGAATTCCACAGTTTCCACCGAGTTTTCAACCTCCCGGGTTCGACACGCAAACTTCTCGCCGTACTTTTTGTAAAATTCAAGTCGGAATTATGACAATTTTTTGAAGGGAGATCCAGTGGTTTTTGCCAGAATCTCCAACATCAAAATGCCCAATGTGAATTTGTGTTGAAAACGCCGCGGGAACCGCCTTGATTTTATCCTGTAATTGGGGTATACTACCCTTAGGTTCGTTAAAGGATGCGCAATCTTGTATCCAAAACGGCTTTTTCACCCCAAAATGATTTTGCGGAGGTAATGAATAATGTTGGTAAATGCAACCGAAATGCTGATCAAGGCACGCGATGGCCACTACGGTGTGCCCCAGTTCAACATCAACAATCTGGAGTGGACCAAGGCAGTCCTGACCGCCTGCGAGGAAATGAAGAGCCCCG
>OLOJ01002454.1_pt1 | contig 14989 bp, 13 predicted proteins | sample 1672251 | NCBI WGS metagenome assembly OLOJ01 (sample SAMEA3136664, study PRJEB25190) | human gut metagenome | biome: human gut; feature: human-associated habitat; material: faeces | place: Austria | collected 2013 | reverse complement strand
AGTATACGGGTAAATCCACGTTGCTACAAATGTGAGGTCACTTCATATTGTCTAAATACAGAGCAAATTTTTTCGCGAACACTTATGCCCTCCGCATCCTTTTCTTTCAAGAATGGCAAATAGCTTTCTGCATTGTTCAAAATCGCATTTAATTCCGCTTCATGAACTTGCTTTGGGATTGAAGCATTTTCTTTGCTTCTTTGCAGCGGTAGGAACTTTCCGTTTTCAATATCTTCTAATATCGCAGAAACAGTGCTTTGGTCGTCTTCAGAACAACTCATCGCCTCTAGAATCTTTTTTATATTTTTAAAGAATGCATCATACTCCTTTTCATTTGTGAGTTTTTTTGCCGCATATTTCTTTCCGTTTTTCTTTACTTCTCCTATGTAGTTTGAATATGCATTCTTTGCATTCGGATTATTGAAAAACTCATTATAAGTCTTCTTATCACAATACTTCAGAATTAATGTCCGAAGTGTTCTAAGATCCCTTTTATGTTTCTCGTATTGCTTTACCTTTGCTTTAGAAATATATTCTTCTTCTCCAAGGATTTCAGATAACTTCCCCCAGTCGTACAGCATCTTCATGCTTTCAATAATGCGGGCTTCGTCCGGATAAACTGCCTCCATTTCAGGAAGAATGGTTTCTGAAAAGATTTCTTCTCCGAAAGAGAATGATGTTTTTTCCATTCCACAAAAGTCTGTATTATAGAATATTTTTGCAACATCACCCTTGTTCCCTGCAAAGAGTTTGCAGATATGGGTGATGCTGTCTTTCCGTTTTTTCTTCTCATCTTTATCCAGATTCTGAGTCCCATAGAGAAATACTGGCGCTAACTCTTTTGCACGGCTTGAATTCGGCTTTTTACTATTTAGGATTTCTCTCGCTGTTTGAATTCCATCCGGTGTTACTTCAATATCAAATGGAAAAGCATCACTTGTCATTTCTTCCAGAATTTGTAAAAATGTTGCGTCAAAATCTCTGGCAGCCTTCATATCGCCATCGATTAGGAAATGCCCACGATTCTTAATAATGTGATGAAGTGCTAAATACACCAAACGAATGTCATGTGGTTCCGGATTATCAATTAATTCTTTTCGCAAATGAAAAATCGTCGGGTACTCTTTGTGGTAATTGACATCGTTATATTCATCCGAAACAAACAGCGGATATTTAAAATCGACACTTTTATCCTCTGTATGCAATCTACTTTCATTCAATCGAATGAAAAATGTATTATCTATCTTCGCCATTTCTTCTGCAAAGAGCATTTGCAATAAATCAATTCGTTGTTTGCGTCTATCCGTTCTTCTTCTCGCCGTTCTCTGCGATCTGCGCTCCGCTGCGGTTTTACCATTCTCAAACAGTCGGATTCCCCACATATCCTTTTTCTTGAATTTACACAGATTGTATTCATCGTCTGTAACTGCCCAGCCTACAGAATTGGTACCGATATCCAATCCCAGGTAATAATTCTTCACAACCTCATTCATAATGTTTCCTCTTTTTTAACACTTGACAATAGCGACTCCGTAATGTACCATATAGACAATCTCAATTGACTACCATATGAGATAACACTACAAGGTTCAAATAAAGAACTTTCCAAACCGCCCTTCGGGGCCCACATAGATGTGGATTCAGAAGCTCACTGTTGTGGGTTTCTTTTTTTATTTGTCTAAATCGATTATAACGAATAGATTATCGCTTTACAATCGTACTTTTCAAGAAACATTTTATTGTCCAATTTCTTTCCCATTTCTGCTGCATATGACACATCCCAACGTCGTTAAGCTAAACCGTCGTTGAACGTTGAATGCATTTCTAAATTCAAGTTGTGTAAGATTAAATTCCACATGCTTGTAATTACTCTTACACAATTAAAAAACACACCTCCAAGGTTGGTTTCATATCCAACCTTGGAGGTGTAGTTCTTTATGTTATTCTCTTCTTTTTCCCTTCAGATACTTAATTCTTGCAATGAAGTAAATTACGGCAGCGAATACCGATAACACGAGAATCGCTCCAATACCGGCCGCCACCTTCTCTTTAATTATCCGGCAGAAGTTCGCCGTTCACGGAGAAGGCCACCCAGTTGCCCACGTTGGCGGCGTGGTCGCCGATGCGCTCTAGGTATTTGGCGATCATCAGCATGTCCAGAACATCCCGGTCGCTGTCATCGATGCGGCCCCGGATGCGTTCGAGAAGATTGAATTTTATTTTTTCAAAATACTCGTCCACGACGTCATCGTAGGCAATGACTTCTTTCGCGTGCTCCAGGCTCCGGACTTGGAAGGCCTCTACGCTGGATTTGACCATGTGGACCACCGCTTCGCCCATTTTCTGGAAGTCCTGGGTGCGAATGGCCTGGGTGAGCTGACCGGTGAGGACGATCTCGGCGATGTCCAGGGACTGATCCCCGATGCGGTGCAGGTCGGTCACCATTTTGAGGGTGGCGGAAATGACTCTCAGGTCCGACGCCACCGGCTGCTGTTTCATGATCAGCTGGATGCACATGATTTCAATTTCACGCTCCTTCTGGGAAATCGTATCCTGCAGCTTTACCACCTTCTTTGCCAGCTTCTCGTCATTGGTGAGGAAACAACGAACTGCCCGGTCGATGATGTCTTCGCACATACCGCCCATCAGGCAAGTCTGATCGTCTAATTCTCTCAATTCTCCTTGGAATGTATCTCTCATTAACCGAACCTCCCTGTAATGTAATCTTCTGTACGCTTGTCTCTCGGGTCGGAGAAAATCTGATTCGTCTCTCCGTACTCCACCAGGTCTCCCAGCAGGAAGAAGGCGGTGCGGTCCGAAATACGAACGGCCTGCTGCATGTTGTGGGTGACCATGACAATGGTGTACTCCTTCTTCAGTGCCTCTGCCAGATCTTCGATTTTGCCCGTGGAAATCGGGTCCAGAGCACTGGTGGGTTCGTCCATCAGAAGTACATCCGGCTTTACGGCCAGAGCCCGGGCGATGCAAAGTCTCTGCTGCTGGCCGCCGGACATGCCCAGCGCCGACTTTTTCAGCCGATCCTTGGTCTCTTCCCAGATGGCCGCCGCCTTCAGGGACCGCTCTACAATCTCATCCAGCTCGGTCTTATTGCGGATGCCGCCGATGCGCGGGCCGTAGGCGATGTTGTCGTAAATGCTCATCGGGAACGGATTCGGTTTCTGGAATACCATTCCAACCTTCCGGCGCAGGTCGGTCACGTCCACGTCGTTCCCCAAAATATTTTTACCCCGGTACTCCAGGGTTCCTTCCACCCGGCAAGCCGGAATCAGGTCGTTCATCCGATTGATATTCCGCAGGAACGTGGATTTGCCGCATCCGGATGGGCCGATCAGCGCCGTGATGGATTTTTCCGGAATGTCCATGCTGATTTTCCGGAGAGCTTGGTGCTCGCCGTACCACAGGTCCAGGTCTCGGACTTTGATAATTGGTTCGTTCATGCTCTATCCTCTTTTCTCCTGTATTTTCTTAGCGGTCTTGGAGGCAATCAGGTTCAGTGCCAAAGTCAGCGCCATCAGCACAATGGCGATGGCAAACGCGATGTCGTAGGCGCCTCGCTCACTGGCGTAGATGTAAAGGGCTACCGTCAGCGTCGCGGAGGACGACTGCAAAGCCTGCACGAAACCGATCATCTTCAGTCCGAAGCCCGCGGTAAAAAGAAGTGCCGCCGATTCCGAGGTGATCCGGCCCACCGACAAAATGCATCCGGTGATGATGCCGTCCAACGCGCTTGGAAGCACCACGGTTCGAATCATATGCCATTTGCCGCTGCCCAGCGCCAGGGCCCCTTCCCGGTAGCTCCGAGGAACCGTCAGCAAACTCTCCCTCGTATTGCTGATAATGGTTGGCAGCACCATCAGCACCAGGGTCAGCGCGCCGGCCAGAATACCTTGCTTCAGGCCGCCAATCTGAATGAAAACCAGCATGCCCACCAGTCCAAACAAAATGGATGGGATTCCCGTCAGAATCTCCGCGGCAAAACTGATCAGGTTGGTCAGCTTCCGGCTGGTGGAATACTCCGTCAAGTAGATGGCGGCACCCACGCCCAAAGGCAGGACGATGATCATCGCCACGAAAATGATATACAGCGTATTCAGAATATTGGGCAGAATTCCGATGTTGCCGGTAAGGTTATTCGGCTCCGTGGACAGGAGGTTCCAGGTCAGGCGCGGGATGCCTCGGTACAGAATGTAACCGATGATCATCAGGAGCACCAGGCAGGTGATGCCGGAACACAGCCCCATCAGCCCTCTCAGCAGTCTGTCCATATTTTTTCTGTGCGTACTCATTATTGCTCCTCCTTCCGGATCACTCTGTGCAGAATCCAGTTAATCATCATGATGAACAGGAACAGCACCAGTCCGATGGAGAACAGGGCCTGTCTCTGCAGCGATCCATAGGACGCGTAGGACATTTCCGAAACGATGGCGGTGGTCAGGAACCGAACGGATTGGAACAGTCCCGGCATGTTCGCCACGTTTCCGGCAACCATGATAATCGCCATGGCCTCGCCCAGCGCTCTGCCCACGCCCTGAATGACCGCTGCCGCCACGCCGCTCTTTGCGGCCCGCAGGGATACGCGGAACCATGTCTCCGTGTAGTTGGCCCCCAAAGCCAGTGAGGCTTCTTCATACTCTCTCGGAACGGCCCGCAGCGCGGTGGCCGACACGCTGATGATGTACGGCAAAATCATAATCGTCAGGACCACGATGGCGGAGAACAATGTGGCGCCGGAGGACAGGTGAAATGCTTTCTGCACGCCCGGCACCAATACGGTCATGCCCACCAGGCCATATACGACGGACGGAATTCCTGCCAGAAGCTCTACAGCTCCCTGAATCACCGCTGCGATTCTTGGGGGTGCGGCTTTCGCCAGGAACATGGCGGTAAAAATACCAATCGGTATTCCAAGGATTACCGCTCCCGCCGTGCCGTAGACGCTGGTCAGGATGAATGGCAGGATGCCGAACTGATTCTGACCGGATTTCCAGGTGGTACCGAGCAGGAACTTGATCGGTCCGATTTGGTGAATGGCCGGAATTCCGGAGATAATCAGGTACACGCTGATCAGCAGCACGAAGGCGACACTGACAAAACCACAGAACAGGAACAGTCCGTGTATTACGTTTTCCATTAAATCTTTTTTCTTCTTCATCTTACGATTCGCTTACCGGAACGGCACCGGCGTTACGGATGAGGTCTGCCGCATCTTTCGATGTTGCGAAATCGTAGAACTTCTGTGCTTCTTCGGAAAGCTTTCCGTCTTTCTTGGTGATGAAGCAGAACGGACGCTGCAGCTTGTAGCTTCCATCTTTGATGGTGTCTTCGGTGCAGGTTACGCCATTGACTTTGATTCCCTGAATCTTGTCCTGGCCCTCTACTGCGGAGAAGGACGCGTATCCGATTGCTTTCTCATTGCTGCCTACTGCGGAAATTACCGCACCGGTGGATGTCAATTCCTGTTCCAGCTTGCACTTGTCTTCGGTGCCGGTTGCGCTTTCGAAGCCGTCTCTCGTACCGGATCCGGACTCTCTGCCGATGCAGGAAATCTTTCCGGATTTACCGCCGACCTGACTCCAGTCTGTGATCTTTCCGCTAAAAATGTCTGCTACCTGCTGAGTTGTCAGATCCTTTACACCGTTCTTTGCATTGACGATTACGGAGATTCCGTCCAGTGCGATGACCTTCTGCTCCAGTCCGTCCTTCTCGTCATCCTTCAATGCTCTGGATGCCAGGCCGATGTCGGTATTGCCGTTCTTGGCTTCCTCGATTCCGGTACCGGATCCGGTTGGATCGTAGGTTACCTTTACGCCTTCGTTATCCTTCTGATACTGTTCCGAAAGTGCACCCATCACTTCTTCCATAGAAGTGGATCCGTTCGTGCTGACCGTTGCACTCTTTTCCTTGCTGCTGCCGCATCCGGTAAGTGCAGCCACGCCCATCAGACCGGTCAGGCCCAGGGCAATCAGTTTGAGATTTCTTTTTTTCATCCTTCTCTCTCCTTTACTTTCTTTCCCTTTTCAATTGTTTTCTTGTCTGTTTTCTGATTACAGGTATAAGTATAGGGCGATTTCGTAAAGACTGTTATCGAGGTAAAGTAAAAAGAACGTAAAGGATGGGGTGGCCTACACTACTTTCAGCAACGAGAAATCCGCAAACTGCGCCTGCTGAAGCTCGGCGATTTTAATGCTCTGGGCGGTTTCCTCCAAATTGTACAGGTGATCCACTTCCTGGGCGATGCGTTCCATATCCAAACCCAACGGTGTCTCGAACGACATCAGCAGATTCACTCCTGGGATGAACCCCAGATTCCGGTAGATATCCGTCTTCCCGTTAAATTCATTGCGATAGAACTCGGAGGAGGTTTCATGATACCAAAGCCCCAAATGCTCCCAAAGAAAAATGGCTCCCGTTTCCGGATGAATCAGGAGGAAATCCGGACGGATGAATTTTCCCGGCGCATATTCGATGGGATACTCATAGATTACGTAGAAACCCGCTGCGCTGAACCGCTCGTAGAGCAGCGCTTCCACTCGGCTCCGCACGGCCGTTCCGTCAAATGTCAAGATTTTCAAATTCTCCGGGTAATGAACCGGGATCTTTGCTTTATGCGCCTGCATCGCCCGGAAGCGCTGCCAGATGGGATTCTTCTCCGGGTGCAGTGCGTACTCCGTCGGACGTGTCGGACGATAATGCTTGGGAAGAGCTGCTTTTACCGCGGCGGCCGATGGCGAACTGTACTTTTCGAGGAAGGCCTCCATTGCTTTGATGTTCTTCTCCAGCACCTCCAGCATCGCCCGGCAGAATCGAAGCTCCCGGATGCCGCGCACCGTCTCGTTCTCGGCACTGCCCAGATATACTTCCTTCCCCTTCTTCTTACCATAGTAATATGCTCGCCCGTTCTTGATGCATATCCGCAGCGTCATTTTGTCATACTTCATCAGCGCCTTCTGCCGCTGAAGGTATCGTTTCCGAAGCAGCCGATTCTCGTCCAGACCGGCCTTCACGTATTTCGAACAATGAACCATTTTCCTCGCTCCTTTCCTTCATTAGATGTGATTGACCGCAAATCTCTTGCGGCCCTCTTCTTAGTTCTATTATCGCAAATGCACCGTGCCCATGCATCATATTTCGTTCGAGAAAAATCGAGATATTGCTTATTGCATAATCCTGATTGGTATTCCCCTGTGCTCTAATTAATTTATCTTTCTCATGCTATCCGGCTCTCATATGCCTAGTTTTTTTGAGCGAGTTCACGCTAATTTTCAAAGAAGTCCCGATTAGCGTGAATCACTTTTTGAAAAAATCCCGAAACTCTAATTCTCCGCCGTCCCTTTCGTTTTATTTTCACGCTGAATCGCCATTTCCATTCAAAAAGCGTGAACATTTTTTTTCAGCAAATTCTTTCTCCCCCTTGACACACCTTTCTACGGAATTTACCCAAAAACCGTTCACGCTATTTCACCGTTATTTCTATTTTAGCGTGAACTCGTCTCGTTTTTCTAGGCATATGAGAGTTTCGCTATAATAATATCTCTACTTCACCCCAGGCGGCCGGTGATGCTTCGTGGGGACCGGTCCGCCCTTGTCCCAAGGGCGCCCCATTGCCATTCGGCGCACGGAAAAGGCCCGCCGGGCGTTCCCGGCGGGCCTTCACTTGCACACTTGCGTGCCTGCAAACTTGCACACTTGTTATTTGTATTCCTTATCCCATCTCTCGAAGTAGTCAATCTGCATCGCATGCTTTACCGCAGCCAGCGTCTTCTCCGCAGTGGCTACCGCATCCGCGGTACCGGCTCTCAGAATCTCAACGACTTCTTCCGGATGCTGCTCGTAGTACGCTCTCTTTTCCCGAATCGGGGTCAGGAACTCGTTCAGCACGTTGAACAGGAATTTCTTTACCTTTACATCCCCCAGACCGCCTCGGGTATAGTGTTCCTTCAGCTCGTCCAGGTTCTTGTATTCCGGCAAGTACTTTTCAAAATCCTCATCACAGCAGAAGGCATCCAGGTACTGGAACACGGTGTTGCCTTCCAGGTGGCCCGGATCGCTGACCTTCAGGTGAGTCGGATCGGTGTACATTCCCATGACCTTCTTTTTCAGCACGTCCTCCGGATCCGACAGGTAAATGGTATTTCCCAGAGATTTACTCATCTTCGCCTGGCCGTCCGTGCCCGGCAGTCTCATGCAGGACTGGTTCGGAGGCAGATAAATTTCCGGCTCGATCAGCACCTCGCCGTACACGTGATTGAAGCGGCGCACGATTTCCCGGCACAGCTCCAGCATCGGCTCCTGGTCCTCGCCTACCGGAACGGTGGTGGCCATGAAAGCGGTGATATCCGAAGCCTGGCTCACCGGATAGTTGAAGAAGCCCATCGGGATGTTATCCCCAAAACCTCTCATTTGAATTTCGGATTTGATGGTCGGGTTCCGCTGCACGCGGGACACGGTGACCAGGTTCATGTAATACATGGTCAGCTCGTGGAGCTGCGGCACCAGGGACTGAATCATAATGGAAGTCTTTGACGGATCGATGCCGATTGCCAGATAATCCATGGCGACCTGCATCACGCTCTCCCGCACCTTCTGCGGATTCTCCGCGTTGTCCGTCAGCGCCTGGGCGTCCGCAATCATGATAAACATCTTGTCGAACTCCGGATCCTTCTGAATCTCCAGCCGCTGTCTCAGGGAACCTACGTAATGTCCAATATGTAATTTACCGGTCGGTCTGTCGCCGGTCAGCATAATTTTACCTGCCATAATTTTTTCCTCCTCATAAAAACACGTTGCGATTGTCATAGTTTACCGTTTTGCCGGGTTACCATCGCCGATGTTCCAAGGCGGCCGGGTAAATTGCCGTATTTTTCATAACACCTTTCTCCTGTATCTTATAGATTATAGTACATCGATCATCTCCCGATGAATTTTGCGGGAATAGATAATCGAGAACGTCAGGCCCACAACCTCTGCGATTGGGAATGCCAGCCACACGTAGGCGACCTCGCCCAAGCGGGACAGCAGGAACGCTGCCGGAAGCAGCACCACCAGCTGTCGAATAATGGAAATATTCATGCTGTAAATGCTTTTTCCCAAAGCCTGAAATACACTGCCCTTCATTATAGCATAGCCGGCCAGTGGAAAACCAACAGAAATAATTCGAAGCGCCGGGATGCCGATAGCCAGCATTTTGTCCGAGGCATCGAAAATTCCCAAGAAGACGTTGGGAATCACCCAGAACAGAAGCATTCCCACCGTCATAATCATCACCGCGTACCGGGTACTGAGCCGGGATGCTTCCAGAAGGCGGTCCTTCTTCCGCGCACCGTAGTTGTACGCCACAATCGGAACCACACCGTTGTTCAGTCCGAACACCGGCATGAAGATAAAGCTCTGGAGCTTGAAATAGGCACCGAAGGTGGCCACCGCCGTGGAGGAAAAGGCCCCCAGAATCAGGTTCAGGAAGAATACCATCACCGAGCCCACCGCCTGCATGATGATGGACGGCACGCCGATCTGGTAGATTTCCTTAATGATATGCAGATCCGGGCGGAAGCCTTTCATGCCGATCTTCAGCTCCGTATTTTTCTTAATGTTCAGGTACACGCCCAGCAGCGCCGCAAACGTCTGTCCGAAGACCGTTGCGATGGCCGCACCGGCAACGCCCAGTTTCGGCGCACCCAGCAATCCGAAAATCAGAATCGGATCCATGATAATGTTGATAATCGCACCGCTTCCCTGGATCAGCAGGATGTAGGAAGTTTTGCCCGTGCTCTGCAGCAGCCGTTCCACGCACAGCTGCAGGAATACCATGATGGACAAAGTACAGACGATACTCAGATAGGTGGAACCGTATTCTACAATCCGGGCATTCTTTGTCTGGAACGCGATGAACGGATGCGCCGCCATGCCGATCAGCAGGAACAGCAGATACGTTGCAAAGGCCAGGAAAATTCCGTTCTGCGCCACCTTATTGGCCCGGTCAAAACGTTTTGCTCCCAAGTATCGAGAAATCAAGGCGCTCATGCCCACCGCCGTACCGATGGCGAACGCCAGAATCAGCGCCTGAATCGGGAAGCACATGGACACCGCCGTCAGGGCGTCTTCGTTGATCCAGGACACGAACATGCTGTCCACAATGTTATACGCCGCCTGAACGAACATGGAAATCATCAGCGGAAAAGACATCTTCAGCAAAAGCCCCTTCACCGGCGCATACCCCATCCGATTTTCCGGCTGCAAATTCTCTTCACTCATCATTTCTTTACTCAAACTAAATCTCAACCTCTCTCTTTTTGTATTCTTCTCGTATATATTACCTTTCATTGTAACATACTTTTCCATTGTTATGGGTAAAATAAAATATTATCAGGCGGGAGTGGCCGGAAACGTCCGGACGGGGCGAACTTTTTTTACCGAAAAGTTCATGCAAAATCCGCATGGCTACTCCAAAAAATACTCTAATTTAGTGTCGGAAATTGTACTCGAAATACAAATTTGTGTCCAAAATTGCACGGTTTCACATACAATTTGAGGTTTTTTCTAACTTCTTTAATTTTTATAACAAAAATTTTTAAAATTTTTTGTTGACAAACACAGAAACTTGTTTTAAACTAATCCCATCAGTCAGAGAGTTGGTTGGAATAAGTTTTTATCTCTGACGGGAATTTGAAACTGAATCTATAAAATAGGAGGTTGCATTCATGAAACAATTCACAGCAATGCTGAGCACCATCGATGGTTATGTGTGGGGCATCCCCATGCTGGTACTCATTATCGGAACCGGTCTGCTTCTCACCGTGAGAACCGGAGCCCTGCAGTTCTGCAAATTGGGTAAGGCGCTGAAGTACATGGTTCACAACGAGGAAGGCGGCGAAGGAGAGGTCTCCAGTTTCGCAGCGCTGACCACCGCACTGGCGGCCACCGTTGGAACCGGCAACATCGTCGGCGTTGCCACCGCAATCTGCACCGGCGGACCGGGCGCATTGTTCTGGATGGAAGTTGCTGCCTGCGTGGGTATGGCAACCAAATATTCGGAAGGTCTCCTGGCCGTAAAATACCGTGTGCTGGACGAAAACGGCAAGGCACTGGGCGGACCGTTCTACTACATCGAAAGAGGTCTGGGACCGAACTGGAAATGGCTGGCAAAGCTTTTCGCCTTCTTCGGCGCGGCAGCCGGCATTCTGGGAATCGGCACCATCACTCAGGTGAACTCCATCACCTCCGCAGTGGGCCGGGTATTCGATCCGGAAAGCAAGCACATTGCATTCTCCATCGGCGACCACTCCTACACTTGGACTACAACAATCGCTGCAATCGTCGTAACCGCACTGGTGGCACTGGTTGTCATCGGCGGCATCCAGAGAATCTCTTCCGTAGCATCTCTGGTCGTTCCGGCAATGATGGTTCTGTACGTAACCGCAGCCGTTGCAATTCTTGTATATAACTACGCTGCAATTCCGGCAGCAATCGCCACCATCGTAAAGAGCGCATTCGGTATGGATGCGGTTGCCGGCGGTGCACTGGGTGCCATGATTGCCGCAATGCAGAAGGGTGTTGCAAGAGGTATTTTCTCCAACGAATCCGGTCTGGGTTCCGCACCGATCGCGGCGGCGGCAGCGCAGACAAAGGAACCGGTTCGTCAGGGTCTGGTATCCATGACCGGTACTTTCCTGGACACCATCGTTATCTGCACCATGACCGGTCTGACCATCGTCATCACCGGTTCGGACAAAGTGGGTCTGGAAGGCGTAGACGTAACCATTCGTGCTTTTGGCCAGGGACTTCCTTGGAGCGAAACCTTCGGCGCCATCCTGCTGATGATCTGCCTGGCAGTATTCGCTTTCACCACCACACTGGGCTGGGACTACTACGGTGAACGCTGCTTGGAGTACTTCACCAATAAAAACATGAAAGCCGTAAAGGCATACCGTTACCTGTACATTCTGGCGGTTCTCATCGGTCCATTCCTCACACTGGAATTCGTATGGACCTTCGCCGATATCTTCAACGGCCTGATGGCATTCCCGAACCTGGTTGGACTTCTGGGACTCAGCGGTGTCGTTGCGGCAGAAACCCGCAGCTACTTCAAGCGTCTGAACGCCGGCGAAGTAGACGAAGGCGAGAAGTTCCGCAAGAAACAGAAGAACGCAGCATAACGCATTCATATCATTTCCTATATCATCACACAATTTGATGAAAGAATCCCCGGGGCGTCCTCCAAAATGACCCCGGGGTTTCTTTCGTTCTTTTTTCTATTCCTCCAGCTGCTTCTGCATCGTCCGGTGGCTCTCGATGGTCAGCAGCTTCTCTTTAATGTCCAACCCGCCGTTGTACCCCGTCAGCCGGCCCCTGGATCCGATGACTCGGTGACAGGGAATCACCAGCGGCAGCCGGTTGTGGTTCGCCGCAATGCCCACCGCCCGCCAGGCTTTGGGACTGCCGGCGGCTTCGGCAATTTCCCGGTATGTGCGGGTTTCGCCGTAAGGGATGTCCAGCATGGCACACCACACTTCTTCCTGGAAGCGGGTTCCTTCCATGCGAATGGGAAAGGTGAATTCCTCCCGCTCTTCTTCCAGGTATTCCTGAATCTGCCGGCAGGCCTTCTTCAGGACGGGGGCAACTTCGGCGCAATTCAGGTTGTTCCGGGTGTAGGCCGGTCCTTCGACGGCGGGGAAATCGCTTCCCTCAAAGAAGACGGAGGGGAAGGGGTCTCGGAGGAAAGCGATTTCCCGAATCTCCTTTTGGTTTCCTTTGATTTTCAGTTTTCCGATGATTCCCGTATCATAAATGACGGTTTCCATCCGCCCTTCCCGGTTTTCCTGCATTTCGACCTCCTGTTTCTATCAATCCGTTCGTTGGAGCCATTGTATCACAAGAATCGCGCCGGTAAAGGGCTGCGGAACAAAAAGGACTTTTCCCACGGGAAAAAGTACGAAAACGCCCGAAACGTAAACTTCCGAATATAAAAAAACCGGTCAATGCATCTGCATTGACCGAATTTTCTCCTCTTGGAGCTGCTGGCGAGAATCGAACTCGCAACCCCTTCATTACGAGTGAAGTGCTCTACCATTGAGCCACAGCAGCACGTTCGTAACCGAATTGCCCTATGATTATACACGAACGAAGAGGTAATTGCAAGGGTGCGCCCTTTTATTTTTCTTATCCGATGTCTTTGATATTGCCGAAAGCCAGGCCCACATAGCCTTGGGCGTATGCGGCCGCCACCATCTCGCCCGCGCTGTTCATGTATACCAGGGTGCCGGACGACTTCTCCACGAAGGTGAAATTTTTCTTTTTCAGCGCCGTGAGGTATTTCTGATAGGTTTTCTTCCCGGCTTTATATTGGACGGAGGTCACCCCGTCAGCCTTCAGGAATTTGCCGCGCTTTCCGTACAGCGCCCCAAAATCCGGGATTTTATATCCTTTATAGTGCTTCGGCACCGTGATTCTGCACTTCAAAGCAATGCCGTTCCGCACAGCCGTAACGGTACAGGTTCCGCCCTTTATCCCAGTCACCGTTCCCTTCTTGGACACCGTCGCCACCTTCTTGTTGCCGGATTTCCACCGGATGCGGCCCTTCCCGCCGGTCACCTTCAGCCGGAAACTCCGGGAATTGTAGACGGTGATTTTCTTTTTATTCAGCCGCGGATTCACTACGGTCACCTTGCAAGTGTATTTTTTCCCGCCAAAACGAGCGACTACCTTGCAGGTCCCGCTTTTCCTTCCTTTCACCACGCCCTTACCATTGACCGTGGCCACTTTCTTGTTGGAGCTGCTCCACTTCATACCGGTCTTCGCCCCCACCAAAACATTGGTGAACCGAGCGTTCTTCCGAATGGTTTTCTTCTTATACTTCAGCCCCTTCGGCTCCACCGTCACCTTGCACACCGCCCGGCTGCCCGACGGAAAAACCGCGCTCACCGTACACTTCCCGGCGCTCTTGGCCGTGACCAGCCCATTTTTGTCCACGGCGGCAATCCCGGCATTGTCGGACGCCCAGGTCACATGGACCGGCAGCCCTTCCGGCTGAGTATTCGCTAAAACCAGTTTCTTTTTCGCCTTGTACTTCAGGTTCAACGCGGCCGGGAGCTCCCCGGACTGCGCCTCGGTCGGCGGATTTTCTTCTCCTTCCCCCGGCAGAATCCCCGGTCCTTCCGGCTCCTCCGTTGCCCGGCCGTCCCGGCTGCCTTGATTTTCTTGACTTCCTTGACCTTCAGCAGTTGTTCCAAGCTGCCTGCTGCTACCTTTATCAGTTGCCGATCCCACCTCTGCAGCTGCAAAAGCCGGAATCACAGACACCACCAAAATTCCTGCGAGGACCATTGCTAGAATCCGTTTCATATTCTGTCCTCCACTTACAACTATTCAGGTTAACACGTCTTAAGTGGAGTATATCAGAGCCGCCGCCCACCCGCAAGGGGCGGCGGCAACATGGACGCCCGGCAGGTGAGTTTTGAGCCGGCCTGTTGGCGTGGCTCGGCGGTGGCATAAGGCTTTGCCGGCGGAGGGGCGCCAACATGGGCGGCCGGCAGGCGGGATTCGGGCCGGCCTGTTGGCGTGGCCCGACGGTGGGATAAGGTTTTACCGGCGGGGCGGCGCCAACATGGGCGGCCGCTGGACAGGATTTGAGCCGGACTGTTGGCGTTGCCCGGCGGTGGGATAAGGTTTTGACGGCGTCGAGGCGGCAACATGGGCGCCCGGCAGGCGAGATTCGGGCCGGCCTGTTGGCGTGGCCCGGCGGTGGCATAAGGTTTTGCCGGCAGGGCGGCGCCAACATGGTCGGCCGCCGGGCGAAATTCGGGCCGGCCTGTTGCCGTGGCCAGGCGGTGGAATAAGGTTTTGCCGGCAGGGCGGCGCCAACATGGTCGGCCGCCGGGCGAAATTCGGGCCGGCCTGTTGCCGTGGCCAGGCGGTGGAATAAGGTTTTGCCGGCAGGGCGGCGCCAACATGGTCGGCCGCCGGGCGAAATTCG
>OLOJ01002452.1_pt1 | contig 14991 bp, 12 predicted proteins | sample 1672251 | NCBI WGS metagenome assembly OLOJ01 (sample SAMEA3136664, study PRJEB25190) | human gut metagenome | biome: human gut; feature: human-associated habitat; material: faeces | place: Austria | collected 2013 | reverse complement strand
CCGCAAGTTGCTTAAAACACTCTATCGAAGGTGATTTCAACATGGTAAGCATGGACGAAGTGTTGAAATTAGCTGGTGGAGATGGTTCAGGCCGCGTTCAAAGATAAACCAATAATTTAGGTAGCAACAGATTACTATCATGTATTTATTTCTCCTATTCCAACAATATACTTACAATTAAAATGTCTAACTTTTAGTCGTCTGTTACTATATATAAAAAAGGATCGATATTCTATTTTCCCTATGAATATCGGTCCATATTACTTTAAAACAACTAGAAAGCAGGAATATATATGAAACAATTTATGGATAAAGATTTCTTATTATCTACGCCAACCGCACAAAAGTTGTATCATGAATACGCTGAAAATATGCCAATTATTGACTATCATTGTCACTTGGATCCAAAAGAAATTTATGAGGATCGTCAGTTTGAAAATATAACACAAGTATGGCTTGGTGGGGATCACTATAAATGGCGTCAAATGCGCTCGAATGGTGTAGAGGAAAAATATATTACAGGAAATGCATCGGATCGTGAAAAATTCCAAAAGTGGGCCGAAACATTGGAAATGGCGATTGGCAACCCTTTATATCATTGGTCTCATTTAGAGCTTAAAAAATATTTTGGTTATGAAGGTTACTTAAATGGCGATACAGCAGAAGAAGTATGGAATTTATGTAATGAAAAATTGAAGGGTATGAGTGCTCGTAGTTTAATTCAAAACTCGAATGTTAAATTATTATGTACTACAGATGATCCGGCAGACTCTTTAGAATGGCATAAAAAAATAGCTGAAGATGATTCTTTTGATGTTAAAGTTCTTCCGGCTTGGCGTCCAGATAAAGCTATGAGTTTAGAAAAGCCAGACTACTTGGAGTACTTAACTCGTTTAAGTTCAGTAAGTGGAATTGAAATCCACAGTTTTGAAACATTGATTAAAGCTCTAAAGAATCGAATGGATTTCTTTGAAGCCAATGGATGTTGTGTAAGTGATCACGGATTAGAATATGTAATGTATAAACCAGCATCGCTTGAAACGGTTGAGGAAATCTTTGCGAAGCGTTTCAAGGGTGAGTCTATTACGCATGAGGAAGAGTTAGTGTTTAAAACTGCATTTATGGTGGCTTTAGGTAAAGAATACAATAAGAAGAATTGGGTAATGCAGCTACACTATGGTGTTAAGCGTGACAACAACAAGGCTGTATTTAATAAGTTAGGTCCAGATGCAGGTATTGATTGTATCAATAACTTTGCACCTTCAAGTGAAATGGCAGATTATCTAAATGCACTTGCGATCACGGATGAGTTGCCTAAAACAATTCTATATTCTTTAAATCCAATGGATAATGCGGCCATTGGTACAATTATTGGTTGCTTCCAAGATTCAAGTAACATTGGAAAGATTCAACAAGGATCTGCATGGTGGTTTAATGACCACAAAACAGGTATGACAGATCAGATGACGTCTTTGGCAAATCTTGGCTTATTATCAAACTTTGTCGGTATGTTGACGGATTCGCGTAGTTTCTTGTCGTATACTCGTCATGAATATTTCCGTCGCATTCTTTGTGAATTATTAGGAAATTGGGTAGAAAATGGTGAATATCCAGCCGATTATAAAGCTTTAGAAAAGATTGTTAAGGGAATTTCATATAACAATGCAGTCCGTTACTTTGGCTTTGATGTAAAATAATAATATGTAAGAGAAAACGTACTTCTTGGTAGTGTGAAGTACGTTTTTTTCATCGAATTTCTTCTTTGAATTCACTTGGTGTTTTGTTCATTACTTTCTTAAAAATCTTGGTAAAGTAATTTACATCAGGAATACCACAATATTGGGCAATGTTTTGAATCTGCATATCTGTTGAACTAAGTAGATAGACTGCATGTTCAATTCTTTTTTTATTGACATAGTTTGTCAGTGTCATACCCATTTCTTTTTTAAACAATGTAGATAAGTAACTTGGATTTATATTTAATGAATCAGAGAGTGCTTTTAAACTAAGGTCCGCTGTTAAATCTGTATCAATATATGTGATGACTCTTTGAACAGGTAAAGAATAGTTGTTGCTGCTGTGTTTTTTGACTAATAAACAATATTCTTTCACCATATCCATCTGCAGTTGTAATCCGCTTTGAATGGAAGTTATAGCCTCGATTTGTTTGGCACACTGACTTGAAAGAGCATCGATGTAGATAGGATGTACTTTGCCTTGTTCAGCCGCTAGTCTTAAAACTGTCTTTAAAATAATCGTATAGTTTTTAATATCACGAATGGGATCGTTTAATCGTGTCTCCATGGTGGAAATACGATTGTTAAGCATATAGAGTTCAGCTTTATGCATCAATCCCTTTGAAACAGCTTGAAAAAGGTCATTTTCTTTTTTATATCTTGCTTCTAATGTATTCATCACAAGAATGGGACTTTCTTTTTTTACCTTTTCATTGTTTGTTGCAGGATCATAATAGTCAAATGTATTTGGATTTACTTTTTCAATCGAATAATTATCAACGCCATCCCATAAAGATTCACCGAAAGTCATAAATAAAGATAATAAGTATTCTTTGTCTTTAATGAAAGGGATTCTTGTATAATATTTTTTTAATTGGGCAAAAATTTGAGGGGACAAATTATATTGATCAGCTAATTTTAAAAGGACTTCATCTGTTAATATGAAATCTGTATAGGGGCCAGCCATAAAATAAGTGCCAGGATCATTAGGAAGTTGAATAACGAAATATTGACATAAAAACTTATCGTTTATGTGATAAATCGTATTTGGCTTGCCTGTAGAAGGAAAAGAGCCAAAAAACTTTTTATAAATATCCTTATCATATATTGTTTCTCTTAGTCCTAAATCAAATTTAGGGGCTTCATCTTCATCTATATTAAAAAGAGTGGTTTGAATGTTTAGCTTGTTTAAAAAATTAACCACAAAATTATATTCTTTTTCGTAATTCATGTTTTTTCTCCGTTATGTATATTATCGTATCTTATGTGTGCAAAGTCAAAGCAAATGAAAGTGCATACGCAAATTCATAAATATTTTAAGGTATATAAAAATATTGCTAGTGAAGGTAAAAAAATTACTCACCAATAAAATTGATAGCGTTTACACTATAAGTAAGATTTGTGTTTGGTAAAAATGATAAAAAAGGAGAAATAAGATGCGTAAAATTATTAATTTGAATGACAATTGGCAATTTATTCAAAAAGACGTTGGACTTGTTAATGTTATGCCGACAGATTGGCAAACAGTGAATTTACCTCATACTTGGAATGCGGTAGATGGACACGATGGAAATGGTTCATATGATCGTGGAAACTACTGGTATGCGAAAACATTTGAAACTCCAACGCAAGCATTTGGTGGTTCTAAAGTATTTGTAGAAGTATTGGCTGCTGGCCAACAAGCTACAGTGTATGTGAATGGTACTAAGGTTACATATCATGAAGGTGGATATTCAATCTTCCGTGCGGATGTTACTGATTTGTGCAAAGAAGATGAAGAAAACTTATTGGTGATTGCTTGTAGCAATGAATATAAAGACAGTGTATATCCTCAAAGTGCAGATTTTACTTTCTATGGAGGTTTGTATCGTGGAGTCAACATCATTTGTACAACAGAAGCTCACTTTGATCTAGAGTACTATGGTGGTCCTGGAATTAAAGTGATGCCTTATCCATGTGATGGTGGTGCCAACTTTGAAATCGAATCATTCGTAAAGGATGCCGATGAAAACTTTACCGTATTATATTCAATTTTAGATGCTGATGGAAAAGAAGTGGCTTCAGCTTGTCGTCCTGCAGATTCTACAAAAGTATCTGTCTTTGTTCCAGATACGACAAATTGGGATATCGACAATCCATACTTATATACAGTAACAGCGAAACTACAAAGACGTAATGAAACATTCGATGAAGTAACAGTGAAGACAGGTGTTCGTAGCTTCTCATGTGATCCAAATAAAGGATTTATTATCAATGGTGTAGAAACGCCTTTACGTGGTGTAAGTCGTCACCAAGATCAATTGTATAAAGGAAATGCGTTGACTCGTGAAGATCACTATGAAGATGCAAGAATCATTAAGGATCTAGGGGCAAACACAATTCGTTTGGCTCACTATCAACACAGTCAAGATTTCTATGATGCTTGTGATGAATTAGGATTTGTTGTTTGGGCTGAGATTCCATTTATCAGTGTATTCAATACAGCGCCAGAAGCACATCAAAATTGTATCAGCCAGTTAAAGGAATTGATTATCCAAAACTATAACCACCCATCTATTTGTTTCTGGGGAATCTCAAATGAAATCTTGATTGGTGGAATCAGTGAAAAGTTGGTGGAAAACCATAAAGAATTGAATGCGTTGGCTAAGAAATTGGATCCATCTCGTTTAACTACAATTGCACATGTAAGTATGACTCCAGTGGATAGTCCAATGCATGAAATTACAGATGTGATCAGCTACAACCACTATTTCGGATGGTATGGAGGAAAGATGGAGGACAATGGTCCTTGGTTAGACATGTTCCATGAAAAACATCCAGATTTATGTCTAGGTCTATCTGAATATGGTTGTGAAGGTATTATTACTTATCATGGACCAAACCCTGCCTGCAAAGACTACAGTGAAGAATATCAGGCATTGTACCATGAGCACATGGCCAAAGTATTGAATGATCGTCCTTGGATCTGGTCAAGCCATGTATGGAATATGTTTGACTTTGGATGTGCAGCTCGTGATGAGGGCGGCGTTAAAGGCCGTAACAACAAGGGTCTAGTTACAATGGATCGTAAGACAAAGAAAGATAGCTACTTTATTTATAAAGCATATTGGAATACAGAACCAATGGTACATGTATGTGGAAGGCGCTATGCACAAAGAGCTGGAGAAACAACTCAAATTCGTGTGTATTCAAACCAGCCAAGTGTAGCGTTATATCTAAATGGTGAATTGGTACAGGAATTAAGTGCAGATAAAGTATTTGTGTTTAATGTAGCATTAAAAGATGGCTTCAATACAGTATTAGCTGTTGCGGGTGATGTAAAAGATAGCATTACTTTGGAAAAAGTAGAAACTGAACCAGAAGTATATTTATTACCAGATACGAAGATTCGTGCAGAAGGTGTTGCGAACTGGTTTAAGATGGTTGGCGATTTAGATCTTAAAGCTCCAATGGAATTTCCAGAAGGAATGTACAGTATCAAAGATACATTAGAAGAGTTGGCTAAGAATCAAGAAGCATTCAAAATTACGCAAACAGCTATGAAGCTTGCGACTAATTTCAATGTTGTACCTGGAGAAGGTATGTGGGATATGATGAAGGGCATGAACTTGGAAAAAATCAAGGAATTAGCTGGTAGCATCTTACCAGATGGATTTATTGAAAGCTTGAATGCGAAATTAATTAAAATTAAGAAATAATAAAAAATAGAGGAGAGAATATGAGTAAAGATAATAAAGTTGTCCGTCCTTTTGGACTTAGAGACAAAGTTGGCTATATGTTTGGAGATTTTGGTAACGACTTTACGTTTATGTTATCATCAATCTTTATGTTAAAATTCTATACAGACGTTATGGGAATTAGTGCTGGTGTTGTTGGTGTGTTAATGATGGCTGCAAGATTTGTGGATGCCTTTACTGATGTTACAATGGGGCAGATCGTAGACCGTTCTAAGCCTACAAAAGATGGAAAGTTCAAACCATGGATTCGTCGTATGGCTGGTCCTGTTGCGATTTCTAGTTTCATGGTATTCCAAGGTGGATTTGCGAACATGTCATATACATTCAAAGTTGTTTGGATGACAGTGACATACTTATTGTGGGGAAGTGTTTTCTATACTTCAATCAATATTCCTTATGGTTCAATGGCATCTGCTATTTCAGCTGATGCCAAAGACCGTGCAAGTTTATCAACTTGGCGTTCTGTTGGTGGAACTTTAGCTGCTTTAGTTATTGGTGTTGGTGCTCCATTGTTCGCATATGAAACAGTCAATGGAAATACAGTATTATCTGGAAGTCGTATGACTATCATTGCTGCTGTTTTAGGTTTATTAGCTGTTGGCTGCTATTTATTATGTTTTAACTTAGTTACTGAACGTGTAGAAGTGCCTCAAAACAATACAAAGTTTAACTTTGGTGATTTGATGAAGAGCTTATTCTCTAACCGTTCATTGATTGGTATCATTTCAGCTTCCATCTTGTTATTATTGGCAATGCTTGGAATGTCAGGAATGTCATCTTATGTATTCCCTAACTATTATGGAAGTCCGGCTGCACAATCTGTTGCTGCTTTAGGTGGTACTGTTGCGACAATTGTAATTTGTGCTCCTTTATCAACAAAATTAGCAGATAAATTTGGTAAAAAAGAATTATCAATTGGTTCATGTTTATTTGGTGCTGTTGTTTATTTGATTTGTTTAATTACAAAACCAGCTAATCCATTCGTATATGTAGCTATTTATACAGTGGCTTATGTTAGTTTAGGATTCTTTAACATGATCATTTGGGCTATGATTACTGATGTAATTGATGATTCAGAAGTTAAAAATGGTATTCGTGAAGATGGTACAATCTATTCCGTATACTCCTTTGCACGTAAGATTGGACAAGCCTTATCAAGTGGTATGATTGGTGGATTCTTAACGTTGATTGGATATACATCAGCTACAGCATTTGATCCAGAAGTCGTAAATGGAATCTTCAATATTTCATGTATTATTCCAATTGTTGGTTTAGTAGCTGTTGCGGTAGTATTAGCGTTTATTTATCCATTGAATAAAAAACGTGTTGAGGAAAACGTAATTGAACTTAAAAAACGTCGTGGTGAGATTTAATATAATATAATTTAAAGGAAGGATACTTAGGCAATGAAGATGGATGCTTCATTGCCTTTTCGTAAAAGGAGAAAATTTACTTATGAACATTTTACAAGTTGAATTTAAAAATCGCTCGGGATATATTCTTCGTGGAATTGTAACTTTGCCTAATACACATGGACCAGTACCTTTTATGGTGCATTTACATGGTTTTGGCAGCAATTGCAGTGGCTATAGATCTATGAATGCACATACATCTCGTGTTTTGGCAAAACAAGGCATTGGGAGTGCTCGCTTTAGTTTTCATGGAAATGGTGAAAGTGATGGCGATTATGAAGATGTGAGTTTTGATGGTTTATATGCTGATGCAGAAGATATCTTTGCGTGGGTCGCAAAACAGCCTTATGTAGATACAGAAAAAATGTTTTTATCTGGACACAGTATGGGTGGCTATATTGCCGCTTCTTGTGCGCCTAAAATTCAGCCTCATGGTTTGATATTATTATGTCCAGGTGCACGCTTGTGGTTTAGTTGTGATCAAATGGCAAAGGCTATGCAACAAATGGGACAAGATTATATTGATATAGAGAGTGTATGCTTTAAGGCATCTTTTAATAATGAAATGGCAAAACATCCAGATCCTTTTACGGAAGCTAAAGGATATAATGGTCCTGTCATGTTGATGCGTGCAGATGATGATGATCAAGTGGATGAAGAAACTTGCATACGTTATGCTCAGGGGTATCAAAATGCCAAGTTCCATAAAGTTTCAAATGGAGGACATGACTTCGCATCTATAGAAGCACGTGATAAAGTAGAAGAAACAATTTCTTCTTTTATCAAAGAACATATTTAATCAAGTAGAAATCTGATTTCTACTTTTTTTCTTATGAAAGCTTCATTGCCTTTTCTTATGGACTTTTTGACAAATGTCATTTATCATCATAAATACAGTAGAGGTATTAATCAATGAAACAACATCATGTGTTTAGTTTTTTACAAAGGATGGGAAAATCCTTTATGTTACCTATCGCAGTGCTTCCTGTTGCAGGTATTTTTTTGGGTGTAGGAAGTTCTTTAACCAATGAAACAACGATAGCTGCATTGCATTTAGAATCGGTATTAGGGCAAGGAACCTTTTTATATAGTGTTTTAATTTTATTGAAACAAGTAGGCAAAGTTTTATTTGATAATCTACCCTTGATTTTTGCGGTTTCTATAGCTTTAGGAATGTCTAAGCGAAGAAAAGAAGTCGCTGCTCTTGCAGCTATTATTGCCTTTTTTGTGATGCATGCCACAATCAATACGTTACTTTGTTTAGATGGAAGTATTGTTAATGGTGTAGTTTCAAATTATATTCTAGATGGATCTATTACTTCGGTATGTGGAATGTTATCACTTGAAATGGGTGTGTTTGGAGGAATTGTCGTTGGACTTGGTGTTAGTTATTTGCATAATCATTTTTACCAGATTCAATTACCAAATGTGATTTCTTTTTATGAAGGAGAACGATTTGTTCCAATCATTTGTGCTATTACATATGTATTTATAGGGGTGCTTATGTATTTTATTTGGCCACCATTACAGCAGGGTGTTTATAATTTGGGACAATTTATATCTGACTCTGGCTATTTTGGTACATTTATTTATGGAATTATTAAGCGTAGTTTAGTTCCTTTTGGCTTGCATCATGTTTGGTATATGCCATTTTATCAGAGTGCATTAGGCGGTGTACAAATGGTAAATGGTTCAATTATATCCGGTGCGCAGAATATTTTCTTTGCGCAATTATCCGATCCAAGTGTGACTCATTTTAGTGTGGATGCAACTAAATTTTTCTCTGGAGAATTTATTTTTATGATTTTTGGCTTGCCTGGTGCGGCTTTAGCTATGTATCAATGTGCAAATCCAGAAGCAAAGAAAAAGACGGCGAGTTTATTGCTTTCGGCTGCTTTAACAAGTGCATTAACAGGAATTACAGAGCCGATTGAATTCTCTTTCTTGTTTGTGGCGCCATTATTATATGTTGTTCATGTGTTATTAGCCGCCACATGTTTTGTGGTTGCACAAGCTTTACAGGTTGCGATTGGATTTACTTTTTCAGCTGGTTTGCTTGATTTTACATTGTTTGGGATTTTGCAGGGAAATGCGAAGACAAATTGGATGATTGTAGTTTTGCTTGGCTTAGTATATTTCTTTGTGTATTATGGGGCGTTTAAGTTTTTGATTGTAAAGTACGATTTGAAAACGCCTGGAAGAGACGAAAGCATTAAGGTGTTTGATAAGAAAAAGTATGATTTTAGTTTTGATAAATCGTTGATTGATCCTAGAAGTCAGATGATTGTTCAAGGCTTAGGTGGACGAAGTAACTTTACGGATTTAGATTGTTGCATCACAAGATTAAGAGCGACAATCAAAGATGATACTTTAATCAATGAAGGGTTGTTAAAAAAATCGGGGGCTGCAGCTATTATGTGTCAGCCAAATGCAATTCAAATTATTTATGGCCCTCAGGCTTCGAATATAAAGACAAAACTGGATGAGTATATGTTGAATGTGCCGGAAAGTTATGATTTTGAGGATAAAGAAGTTGTTTTAGAAACAAAAACACAGTTGGAACTTGAATGTTTAGTAAATGGGGAAGTAATGCCGATAGAAGATGCAACGGATTCTATGTTTGCGCATAAATTAATGGGCGATGGTATTATGATTCGTCCGTGTGATGGTGTTGTTGTAGCACCTTGTGATGGAGTTATTTCAATGATTTATCCAACAAAGCATGCGATTGGTATTACAATTGATGATAATACACAGATCTTAATTCATTTTGGCACGGATTCGGCGAAATTAAATGGCAAGGGTTTTGAATTGTTGGTAAAACCAAACCAGAAAGTTAATGCTGGAGACGTTTTGTGGAATGCAGATTTAAAGTATATTAAAGACAATGCGTTGGATGAGAATATTATAGTTGTATTTACGAAAATAAAAGATGGTGCAGAAATAGAAAAAAAATATGGAAAAATGCAATGTCATGATATGATGTTAAGGGTAAAGGGATAATGGATATGTATGAAATTTTAAAGGCTTTGAATCATAATACAATCTTGGTTTTAAAAGAAAATGAAGAAATAATTGTGATGTCTAAAGGAATTGGCTTTGGTAAAAAGCAAGGGGAACAAGTGGATGTTCCTCGTAATGCAAAGCAGTATAAGATGCAAAAGTCATATCAGGCGAAACAGAAGTCGAATAATATTTTTGATTACATTGATCCAATGTATATTGAAATTTCATCTGAAATTATTACTTTAACAAAAGAGAAATTTGGTAAAGTAGAACATGATATTTTATTATCTTTAGCGGATCATATTTATTTTGCGATAAAAAGAATTAAAGAGAAGGATTTCCCATCCAATCCATTTAATATGGATATTCAACTTATGTTTCCGGATGAATATTCGGTGGCATTAAAGGCAAAGGAGGTTATTGAAAAATATACGCATGAGGAAATAAATGCAGATGAAATTGCTTTTATCACTTTGCATATTCACTCGGCTATATCGGTAAATAAAGTAGGAGAGTCGATGGAAGTTATGCGTATGATTCGTGAATTCTTCAAGAAATTACAGGCTGATTTAAATATTCGTATTGATGTGAATTCATTGTCATATATTCGTTTAATGAATCATATTAAGTTTTTGTTGTTGAGACTGAATAATGATGAGGAATTGCAGATGGATATTACAGAGTTCACAAAAGAAAAGTTTCCATTTGCTTATGAACAGGCTCGTGTTTTATGTGAACAATTGAGCCGTGTTTTACATAAAGATTTGCCAGATTCGGAGTTGGGGTATTTGGCTTTACACTTGGAAAGAATTTTATCGAGTACGATTATTTCGTGAAAAATGTTGACAACGCTTTCAGAAAGTGGTACATTTTCAGATGTAAAAAGTGAATATTCAATAGCGTGTAACTGGTTAGGCAGGCATTTACTATTTTGATTGAAGATATAATCTTTATTGGTTTATTGTATATCTTCAGTTTAAATGTATATGTCTGTCTTTTTTTGCGTATTGAATTTCTAAGAAAGGATGAAAATATATGGTAGGAATTATTCTTGCAAGTCATGGTGAATTTGCGAATGGTATCTTCCAGTCAGGAGCTATGATTTTTGGTGAACAAGCCAATGTAAAGCCTTGTACTTTGATGCCTAGTGAAGGACCTGAAGACATTCGAAAGAAGATGGAAGATGCGATCGCTTCTTTTGAAAATCAAGAAGAAGTATTGTTCTTAGTTGACCTATGGGGAGGAACTCCATTCAATCAGGCAAGTGCCTTGTTAGATGGTCACGAAGACAAATGGGCAATTGTCACAGGATTGAATTTGCCTATGTTGATTGAAACGTATGCTTCTAGATTCTCAATGGAGAAGGCACACGAAATTGCAGCACACGTAATGCAGACGGCACAAGAGGGTGTACAGATCAATCCAAAAGAATTAGAACCAAAAGAAGAAAAGAAAGCGGAAGTAAGTGCAGCCCCTCAAGGAGCTATTCCAGAAGGAACAGTCCTTGGAGATGGACATATTAAATATGGCTTAGCACGTATTGATACACGTTTACTTCACGGTCAGGTAGCAACAGCTTGGACAAAGACAGTTGGGCCAAACCGTATCATTGTTGTTAGTGACAATGTAGCTCATGACGATTTAAGAAAGAGCATGATCGAACAGGCAGCTCCTCCAGGAGTAAAAGCGAATGTCGTTCCAATTGATAAGATGATCCAAGTCGCGAAAGATCCTCGTTTTGGAGCCACAAAAGCGATGTTGTTGTTTGAAACACCACAAGATGCATTAAGAGCTATCAAAGGTGGAGTGGATATTAAAGAATTGAACTTAGGTTCCATGGCACACTCTCAAGGAAAGGTAGTTTGTACAAAGGCCGTTTCTATGGGAAGTGATGATGTAAAAACATTTGATGAATTATTAGCAATGGGAATTAAGATTGATGTTCGTAAGGTGCCAACAGATTCACCTGAAAACTTCGATGAGATTCTTAAAAAAGCAAAAACAGAATTAAAGTAAATTTAGAGGGAGATTATTATGTCAGCGATTAGCATTATTTTAGTTATAATTGTTGCCTTCTTAGCCGGTATGGAAGGAATTCTTGACCAATTTGAATTCCACCAACCATTAGTAGCATGTACATTAATTGGTTTGGTTACTGGTCACTTAAAAGAAGGCGTTATGTTAGGTGGTTCTTTGCAGTTGATGGCTTTAGGTTGGGCAAACATTGGTGCAGCGGTTGCACCCGATGCTGCACTAGCTTCAGTTGCTTCTGCAATTATTATGGTTTTAGGTTTAAATGGTGGAACAACAGATACTACAACTGCTATTTCTACAGCAATTGCCGTAGCTATTCCATTATCAGTAGCTGGTTTATTCTTAACTATGATTTGCCGTACAATTGCAATTCCAATTGTTCACTTCATGGATGCTGCTGCTGAAAAAGGTGATTTTGGAGCAATTGAACGTTGGCAAATTGTAGGTATTTGTTTACAAGGTGTTCGTATTGCGATTCCTGCTGCTGCATTATGTTTCGTACCTAGTTCAGTTGTAACTGGTGTATTAAATGCAATGCCAGCTTGGTTATCTGGTGGTATGACAGTTGGTGGAGGAATGGTTGCTGCCGTTGGTTATGCAATGGTTATCAACATGATGGCTACAAAGGAAACTTGGCCATTCTTCGCTTTAGGTTTCGTATTTGCTTGTGTAAGTGAATTCACACTAATTGCTTTAGGTGTTATTGGTGTTGTTATCGCAATCGTTTATTTAGGTTTGAAAGATGCTGCTAAAAATAATGGTGGAGGATCAAATACTGGTTCTGGTGATCCATTAGGTGACATCTTGAATGATTACTAGGATTTTGAAGGAGGTAAATGAAAATGGCTGAAAAAATTACATTAACTAAACAAGATCGTAAAAAAGTTTGGTGGCGTCATCAATTCCTTCAGGGTTCTTGGAACTATGAACGTATGCAAAATGGTGGATGGTGCTATTCAATTATTCCTGCAATCAAAAAATTATATTCTAACAAGGAAGATCAAATTGCTGCTTTAAAACGTCACATGGAGTTCTATAACACTCACCCTTATGTATCAAGTCCAGTAATGGGTGTTACACTTGCTTTGGAAGAAGAAAAAGCAAATGGTGAAAATGTAGATGATACAGCAATCCAAGGTGTTAAAGTTGGTATGATGGGTCCTTTAGCTGGTGTTGGTGACCCAGTGTTCTGGTTTACAATGCGTCCAATTTTAGGTGCTTTAGGAGCTTCTTTAGCATTAAGTGGAAACATTTTAGGACCTATCTTATTCTTCGTATTATGGAACGTAATTCGTTTAGCATTCATGTGGTATACACAAGAATTTGGTTACAATGTAGGTACTAAAATTGCTAAAGATATGTCAGGTGGACTTCTTGGAAAAATCACTCAAGGTGCAAGTATCTTAGGTATGTTTATCATTGGTGCATTGGTTCAACGTTGGGTAAGTATTTCGTTTACTCCAGTTGTTTCAAGTGTTACTCAATCTGAAGGTGCATACATTGATTGGTCACAAATTAAAGGAAATGCAGACGGAATTAAGAGTGCATTAGAACAATATTCTTCATTAGGAGCTACTGGTTTAAATCAAATCAAAGTTACAACTTTACAACAAAACTTAGATTCATTGATTCCTGGTCTTGCAGCTTTATTATTAACTTTATTATGCTGTAAATTATTGAAGAAGAAAGTTTCTCCAATCACAATTATCATCGCATTATTCGTAGTTGGTATTATTGGTCGTGTAATCGGAATTATGTAATAGCTTAAGGAGGTACATATGGCACAATCATTAAATTCAAAAGTAGATTTAACAATTAAGGCAACATCTTTTGCAGGATTAAGTACAAATGGAAATGTCATGGTTGGAAATAAAGCGTTTGAATTCTATAATGAAAGAAATGTTGAAGATTGTATTCAAATTCCATGGGATACAATTGATCGAGTAGAAGCGAGTGTCTTATTTAATAAAAGTATTTCTCGATTTGTGATTTTCATAAATGAGAAAACATACTTTACTTTCTCTACAAAAGACAACAAAAAAACACTGCGTGCTATAAGAGAATATGTACCTGCAGATCGAATGCTTCGATCATTAAGTTTTTGGGATGTGTTTAAACGAGGTTTAATGTATATTCCAAATAAATTACTACATTCTAATAACTAAGTATTGTTAACCCAATCCACATTATGTTGATTGGGTTTTCTTTCTTTTAAATTGGTGTACACGAATAGTAAGAATACAGGAGAAAAGATAATATATGGTAGGAATTATTCTTGCAAGTCATGGTAAATTTGCGAATGGTATCTTCCAGTCAGAAACTATGATTTTTGGTGAACAAGCCAATGTAAAGCCTTGTACTTTGAAGCAAGTGCAGCCCCTCAAGGAGCTATTCCAGAAGGAACAGTTCTTGGAGATGGACATATCAAATATGGCTTAGCACGTATTGATACACGTTTACTTCACGGTCAGGTAGCAACAGCTTGGACAAAGACAGTTGGGCCAAACCGTATCATTGTTGTTAGTGACAATGTAGCTCATGACGATTTAAGAAAGAGCATGATCGAACGGGCAGCTCCTCCAGGAGTAAAAGCGATGTTGTTGTTTGAAACACCACAAGATGCATTAAGAGCCATCAAAGGTGGAGTTGATATTAAAGAATTGAACTTAGGTTCCATGGCACACTCTCAAGGAAAGGTAGTTTGTACAAAGGCCGTTTCTATGGGAAGTGATGATGTAAAAACATTTGATGAATTATTAGCAATGGGAATTAAGATTGATGTTCGTAAGGTGCCAACAGATTCACCTGAAAACTTCGATGAGATTCTTAAAAAAGCAAAAACAGAATTAAAGATGGCTTAGGCTATCTTTTTTAAATATTGAAAAGTCATAAAAATATGTATAAAACTATATTGAAAAGTCATTTTGGAGGTGAAATATGCTTTATCGAAAGGTTGAACGTACAATTGAACAATATTTAAAGAGTGGTTCAAACAGAATTTTATATAATATTTGGCTTAACAGATACATTGGTGACTTGTTAATATAACTGACATTAATGATGTCT
>OLOJ01002438.1_pt1 | contig 15049 bp, 16 predicted proteins | sample 1672251 | NCBI WGS metagenome assembly OLOJ01 (sample SAMEA3136664, study PRJEB25190) | human gut metagenome | biome: human gut; feature: human-associated habitat; material: faeces | place: Austria | collected 2013 | reverse complement strand
ACGAGCTGCTGGTGGTCTCCTTTGGCACCTCCTTCAACGACAGCCGTGTGAAGGACATCAAGGGCATCGAGGACGCCCTGCAGGCCGCCTACCCTGACTGGAGCGTGCGCCGCGCCTTTACCGCACAGATCATCATCAACCATGTGCAGGCCCGTGACGGCGAGAAGATCGACAACATGCAGCAGGCGCTGGACCGTGCTGTAGCCAACGGCGTCAAGAATCTGGTCGTCCAGCCGACGCATCTGATGCACGGCGCGGAGTACGATGAGATGTGCGAGGCGATTGATGCCTACAAGGACAAGTTTGAGAGCGTTGCTATCGCCGAGCCGCTGCTGGGTGAGGTGGGCAGCGATGCCACGGTCATCAATGACGATAAGGAGGCCGTTGCGACCGCCATCACCGAGGAGGCTGTAAAGACCGCCGGATATGAGGATGCCGCTGCCGCCGCTGCCGATGGGACTGCCTTTGTGTTTATGGGGCATGGCACCTCCCACACGGCCAAGGTCAGCTACAGCCAGATGCAGACGGCGATGCAGACGCTCGGCTATGAGAATGTCTTTATCGGCACTGTGGAGGGCGAGCCGGAGGATACCGCCTGCGAGGCTGTGATCGAGGCTGTGAAGGCGGCCGGATATACCAAGGTTGTGCTGCGGCCGCTGATGGTGGTTGCCGGTGACCACGCCAACAACGACATGGCCGGTGCGGACGAGGATTCGTGGCTGAGCCAGTTCAATGCCGCAGGCTGCTTTGACAGCGTGAACACCCAGATCGCCGGTCTGGGTGAGATCGATGCGGTTCAGGCTCTGTATGTGGCGCATACCAAGGCTGCGATCGACACACTGAACGGTTGATTTGCCACCTCTGCCCGAAGGTTCTGCCTTCGGGCAGTTTTTGGGTGAAAGCGTGCGATTGCGGTTTCCGTATCGCAAAAAACAAAGAAAGTATATGAGGAAAGACAAATGAAGAAACAGCTCCTTATCCTGACGCTGGCGGCCCTGCTGCTGGCAGGCTGCGGCGCAACCTCCGCGGCGGAAAGCACCGTCCCCGCACAGAGCGAGAGTGCTGCTGCCGCCGAAACGCCCGATACAGCCGAGGCAACACCGGCGGCTGCCCTGCCGGATGGTGTGTATACCGCCGAGTTCAAGACCGACAGCAGCATGTTCCACGCTAATGAAGCCTGCGAGGGGATGGGTACGCTGACGGTGGCGGACGGAAAGATGGTTTTCCATGTCAGCCTGCAGTCCCAGAAGATCGTAAATCTGTACCCCGGCACCGCCGCCGATGCCCCCGCGCATGAGGCGGACTGGCTGCAGCCGACGCTGGACACCGTGACCTACTCTGACGGAACCACGGACGAGGTCTATGGCTTTGACATTCCTGTGGAGGCTGTGGATACTGACTTTTCGCTGGCGATCCTCGGCACCAAGGGCACCTGGTATGACCATATCGTCAGTGTTGCAGACGCTGTGCCCGCTGCGGAGGATGCCGCCGAGGCCGTGCTGCCGGAGGATGGCAGCTATACCTGTGCGGTCACGCTTACCGGCGGCAGCGGCCGCGCCACGGTGGAGAGCCCCGCAGCCCTGACGGTGGCGGACGGCGCGATGACTGCCGTCATCGTCTGGAGCAGCCCGAACTATGATTACATGCTGGTGGACGGGGAAAAGTACCTGCCCACCAACACCGAGGGCAACTCGACCTTTGAGATTCCTGTAGCGGCGCTGGACACCGCCCTGGCCGTCACGGCAGATACCGTTGCGATGAGCACCCCGCATGAGATTGACTACACCCTGACCTTTGACAGCGCCACGCTGGCTGCCGCCGAATGAAGCGGGTAGCACTTTTGGTGCTGTCCGCCCTGCTGCTGGCGGGCTGTGCTGCAAAGGAGGCGGAGCCTGCCGCTGCCGGGCTGACGGTCACGGGCCGTTACCCGTTGGAATATGCTGAGCAGTTTACGATCGATGAGTGCGCGGGCGGGTACAGCCTTGTCACCATCGGCGAGGAACGCTATCTTGTGGTGCCGGAGGATGCGCCCCTGCCGACCGGGCTGGAGCAGGATCTGACGATTTTGCAGCAGCCGATTGAAAACATCTATCTGGTTTCGACCTCTGTGATGGATCCGATCATCAGCATCGGGGCGCTGGATAGCATAGCACTGTCCGGCACACAGACTGACGGGTGGTATCTCAAGCAAGCGCGCGAGGCGATGGAAAACGGAGAGATCGCCTATGCAGGGCGATACAGCACCCCGGATTATGAGATGATCCTGAACGCCGACTGTGGTCTTGCCATCGAAAATACGATGATCTACCACACGCCGGAGGTCAAGGAGCAGCTTGAGCGGTTCGGCATCCCGGTGCTGGTCGAGCGCTCCAGCTATGAGGAGAATCCGCTGGCGCGGATGGAATGGGTCAAGCTATACGGTTTGCTGCTCGGCAAAAAAGAGCAGGCCGAGCAGCAGTTTGCGGAGGCAGAGCAGCGCATTGCCCCACTGGCAGAGCAGCCGTCCACCGGCAAAACGGTGGCGTTTTTCTCCATTACATCGAACGGGCTTGCCACCGTGCGCAAGGGCAATGATTATGTTGCCAGAATGATCGAGATGGCGGGCGGGGACTATGCGTTTGCTGATCTGACTGACAACGGCAACAATCTGGCCACTGTGAACCTTTCACTGGAAAATTTTTACGCAGGGGCGAAGGATGCTGATGTGCTGATCTACAACAGCACCATTGAGGGCGAGGTCGATTCGCTTGCGGCGCTGCTGGGAAAATGCCCCCTGCTGGCGGACTGCAAGGCTGTGCAGCAGGGCAATGTCTGGTGTACGGCGCAGAGCCTTTTTCAGCAAAGCATGGAGCTGCCGGATCTGATTCTGGATATGAACCGGGTGTTTACCCAAGAAAACCCGCCGGAAAGCGAACTGAAGTTTTTGACGAAGATAGAATAAACAAGCAATATAAAGGAAGGCATTATGCACACCGCCAAACGCCTGACAATCGCATATCTTTCCATGGCGGGCGCCCTGCTGGCGCTGTTTGCGCTCAACCTGTTCTGGGGCAGCGTGGCGCTGACGCCCCGGGCCGTAGCAGCCGCGCTGCTGGGCCGCGGGCAGGATGCGTTGGCGGGCAGCATTGTCTGGCAGCTGCGGCTGCCCCGCGCTGTGATGGCTGCACTGCTCGGGGCGGCATTGTCGGCTGCCGGGTATCTGCTGCAGACATTTTTTGCAAATCCCATCGCCGGGCCGTTCGTTATGGGCATCTCAAGCGGTGCCAAGCTGGCGGTTGCGCTGACGATGGTGGTGTTTTTGAACAGGGGGCTTTTGACAAGCTCGCTGACCCTGATCCTTGCTGCCTTTGCCGGGGCGCTTGCGGCGATGGCGTTTGTGCTGGCGGTAGCCCGCCGCGTACAGCGCATGAGCATCCTTGTCATCTGCGGTGTCATGATCGGGTACATCTGCTCGGCTGTGACCGATATTGTGGTGGCCTTTGCGCAGGATTCCAACATCGTCAACCTGCATAACTGGTCAATGGGCAGCTTTTCCGGTGTGACATGGGGCAATGTGGAGGCAGCGGCCGCTATTGTACTGCCCTGTCTGGGGGCCGCGTTTCTGCTCTCCAAGCCGATGGCCGCCTACCAGATGGGCGAGGCCTACGCCCGCAGTGTGGGTGTGCCTGTCCGGGCGTTCTCGGCAGCGCTGGTGCTGCTGTCCAGTCTGCTGGCGGCCTGCGTTACGGCGTTTGCGGGGCCGATTTCCTTTGTGGGGATTGCGGTGCCGCATTTGGTTCGGCAGGCGCTGGGCAGCGCGAGGCCGCTGTATGTGCTGCCGGGCTGTGCGCTCGGCGGAGCCACCTTCTGTTTGCTGTGCGATCTGATCGCCCGCAGCCTGTTTGCACCGACCGAGCTGTCCATCAGCTCGGTCACAGCGGTGTTCGGCGCGCCGATCGTTATCTGGCTGCTCGTCCGCCGCCACAGCAGGGAGGGGGCTGTATGAGTTATTGTGAGACACACGCGCTTGTGGTCGGCTACAGCGCACCGCTGCTGCGGGATATTGCTCTGCAGGCAGAGCGCGGCAGCATCCTTGCGCTTATCGGGCCGAACGGCGCGGGAAAATCGACCCTGCTGAAAACACTCTCGGCGCAGCTGAAGCCGCAGGGCGGTGCGGTGCTTCTGGATGGGCAGGATCTGAGCGCCTATACACCGGGCGCACGCGCCCGCAAGCTGGCGTTGATGCTGCCCCACACGGCCCGCACCGAGCTGACCACCTGTTTTGAGGTCGCTGCCGCGGGGCGCTACCCTTACACAGGGCGGCTGGGTGTGCTGTCTGCTGCGGACCGGGAGCAGGTATGGCAGGCGCTGCGCCTTGTGCAGGCGGATACGCTGGCCGACTGTGATTTTTCCTGCATCAGTGATGGGCAGCGCCAGCGCGTGCTGCTTGCCCGCGCTGTCTGCCAGCAGCCGGAAATTTTGCTGCTGGACGAGCCGACCTCCTTTCTGGATGTCAAGGGTAAAGCAGAACTGCTGACGATACTGCGGACGCTGGCGCGGGAAAAGCAGGTTGCCGTGATTGTGACGCTGCATGAGCTTGCCCTTGCGCGCAAGCTGGCGGACGCGGTGGTCTGTGTATCCCCCAAAGGAGTGTCACAAGTGCTTTCACCCGAGGCTGCCTTTGCCGAGGATAACATCCGCACCCTGTTTGATCTGACAGCGGAGCAATATGCGGCCCTGTACGGAAAAGACGATGCAAAACCAAAATTTGAACATTACATCCGCAGCGGGCAAAAGCTGCTGCGGTGCGGCTACACCACCGGCACCTGTGCGGCGCTGGGTGCGGCGGGGGCGGCAAGGCTGCTGCTGACCGGCCGTGCGCCCGAAACCGTCGGGCTGCGTACACCCAAAGGGCTTGTTGTGGAGGTTGCCCCGCAGCGCTGCCGCCTGACAGCGCAGGGTGCTGAATGCGCCATCGTCAAGGACGGCGGCGATGACATAGATGCCACGACCGGTCTGCCGGTGGTGGCGGAGGTCTCGCTGCTGCCGGATGCCCCCGGCACCGTTACGATTGACGGCGGGCACGGTGTGGGCCGCGTGACAAAGCCGGGGCTGGATCAGCCGTTGGGCGCGGCGGCCATCAACCATGTGCCGCGCCGTATGATCACCGAGGCGCTGACAAAAGAGGCGGAGGCGGCCGGGTATACCGGCGGCTTTGCGGTCGTCATCTGCATTGACGGCGGCGAGGAAGCCGCGCGGCGCACTTTCAACCCCCACATCGGGGTCGAGGGCGGGCTGTCGGTGCTTGGCACCAGCGGTATAGTGGAGCCGATGAGCCAGCAGGCTATCCTCGACACGCTGCAGCTAGAGATTCATCAGGCTGCGCTGCGGAGCCGCCGCCTGATTTTGGCACCCGGCAACTACGGGCTGGACTATCTTGCCCAAAATATGCCGGAGCTGGCGGACATTCCTGTTGTGAAGGTCTCCAATTTTGTCGGTGACGCGCTGGATATGGCGGCGGCCGAGCATTTTGAGGAGGTGCTTCTGGTCGGGCATGTAGGCAAGCTGGTCAAGCTGGCGGGCGGTATTATGAACACCCACTCCCGTCAGGCCGACTGCCGGACCGAGCTGTTCTGCACCCATGCAGCACTCTGCGGTGCGCCGCAGCCGGTCTGCCGGGCGCTGATGGATGCCGCCACGACCGATGCCTGCCTTGCTGTTCTGGACGAGGCCGGTCTGCGCGCCGCCGTTTTGGAAAGTCTGCTCGAGGCTGTGCAGCTGCATCTGGACCGCCGCGCGGCGGGGGCCTTTGCGGTGGGGGCGGTACTGTTCTCCAACCAAAGCGGCCCGCTCGGCCAGACAAAAACCGCCGATGCACTGCTGAAAAAGTGGAAAGGGAATTGAGATGGTACATTTTGTGGGGGCCGGGCCCGGGGCACCGGATCTTATTACACAGCGCGGTGCGGCGCTGCTGCAGGCGACGGACTGCATCATCTATGCAGGCAGTCTTGTAAACCCGGTGCTGCTGGGGCTGGCAAGGGCGGACTGCGCCATCTACAACAGTGCGGAAATGACGCTGGAGCAGGTTGCAGCTGTGATGAAGGAGAACGAGGCGGCGCACAAGGATACTGTTCGCCTCCACACAGGGGACCCCTGCCTGTACGGCGCGATACGCGAACAGATGGATCTGCTGGATGCGTGGGGCATCGCCTACGATGATACGCCCGGCGTGTCGAGCTTCTGCGGTGCGGCGGCGGCGCTGAACGCCGAGTACACGCTGCCCGGCGTCAGCCAGACCGTCATCATCACACGGATGGAGGGCCGCACCCCTGTGCCCGAGGGAGAACGCTTGGCTGCGCTGGCAGCCCACGGTGCAACAATGGTGATCTTTCTCTCAATCGGGCTGATCGACAAGGTACAGGCCGCGCTGCTGCAGGGTGCCTACACCGCTGCGACCCCGGCAGCGGTCGTGTATAAGGCTACCTGGCCGGAGGAAAAAATTCTGCGCTGTACTGTTGGCACGCTGGCCGCGCAGACGCAGGCGGCAGGCATTACCAAGACAGCGCTCATCGTGGTGGGGGATTTCCTCGCTGCGCGGTATGACCGCAGTTGCCTGTACGACCCGGCGTTTACGACCGAGTACCGCAGGGGGACACAGCCATGAGCTGTGCCTATCTTGCCTTTACGGAGCGCGGGCTGGCACTGGCGCAGCAGCTGGCGGCGGCGTGCCCCGGCCCGGTGGCGCGGTGCGGTGCAGGCGGCCCGGAGCTGGACGAATGGACGGCAGCGCAGTTTGCGGCATCGGATGCGCTGATTTATATCGGCGCGGTGGGGATCGCTGTGCGGGCCATTGCGCCGCACTGCCGCAGCAAGGCGGCAGACCCTGCCGTGGTGGTGCTGGATGAGTGTGGGCGGTTCGCTGTTCCGCTGCTGTCCGGCCATCTGGGCGGGGCCAATGCGCTGGCGCGGCGGCTGGCTACGGCGTGCGGTGCGGTGCCGGTCATCACGACCGCCACCGATCTGCACGGGCTTTTTGCGGTGGACGAGTGGGCCAAACGGCAAGGCTGCATTGTGGCCGAGCCGGAGCGCATCAAGCAGGTCAGCGGCGCATTGCTGGCGGGAAAGCGCGTGCATTTTACCGCCGATTGGCCCATACAGGGCACACCGCCCGCCGGTGTGCAGCCTGCAGCTGGCGGCTGCGCTGATTTTGCGTTGACGCTGACCCCGACCGGGCAGGCGCTGCACATTGTGCCGCGCATTGCGGTGCTGGGCATCGGCTGCCGGCGTGGCACGGCAGCCGAGCATCTGGAGGCTGCCTTTGCAGCCTTCTGCCGTGAGAGCGGCCTGGCCCCGCAGGGGGTGGCTGCGGCAGCAAGCATCGACCTGAAGCGGGACGAGCCGGGCCTTGCGGCATTTTGCCGGGATCACGGCTGGAGCATGGATTTTTATACCGCTGCGCAGCTGCGCGCAGTGCCCGGCAGCTTTACGGCCTCCGGCTTTGTCATAAGTGTGACCGGGGTTGACAATGTATGTGAACGGGCGGCGGTGCTGGCCTCAGGCGGGAAGCTGCTTCTGCCGAAATGGGCGCGGGACGGTGTGACCTTTGCCGCCGCGCTGCGCCCCTTTGCCCCGGATTGGAGATGGAGAGATGATGAACCGTAATGTGGTGTATGTGGTGGGCCTCGGCCCCGGGGACAGCCAATTCCTGACAGCGCAGGCGGCGGCCGCGCTGGATGCGGCGGATGTCCTGTGCGGATATACGGTCTATGTTGAGCTGATCCGTGCGCGCTACCCCGGCAAGGAAATCTGCGCCACGGGCATGACGAAGGAGATCGACCGCTGCCGCTGGGCGCTGCAAACGGCGCAGAGCGGCAAGACGGTGGCACTGGTCTGCTCCGGCGATGCAGGGGTCTACGGTATGGCCAGCCCGCTGCTGGAACTGGCGCCCGCCTGCCCGGGGGTTGAAGTAGAGATCATACCCGGCCTGACCGCCGCACTGAGCGGGGCCGCAGTGCTGGGCGCACCGCTGGCACATGATTTTTGCGTTGTATCGCTGTCTGACCGGCTGACGCCGTGGCCTGTCATTGAAAAGCGGCTCGCCTGCGCGGCGGTGGGGGATTTCTGCCTTGCCCTCTACAATCCATCGTCCAAGGGCCGCGCAGACTATCTGGCCAAGGCGGTGCGGATTTTGCTTGCCAACGGTAAAGCACCCCATACAGTTTGCGGTACGGTGCGCAATATAGGCCACCCGGGCCAGACTGCCCGGCTGCTGACGCTTGCAGAGCTGGAGAAAACAGAGGCGGACATGTTCACGACTGTTTTTGTCGGCAACGCCGCCACGAAGGCACAGAACGGAAAAATGGTCACACCGAGGGGGTATCACGGCGTATGAAAGCAGTCGTTTTCAGCGGCACCACCGAGGGACGGGGATTTTCCCGCGCATTGGCGGCGCTGGGGGCAGCGGTCACGGTCTGTGTGGCAACTGAGCTTGGAGCCGAGGAGCAGGGGCGTGCCGAGGGTATCACAGTCCGCACCGGGCGGCTGGATGCCGAAGAAATGACCGCCCTGCTGCGCAATGCGGACCTTTGCGTTGATGCGACCCACCCCTATGCGACCGAGGCAACGCGCAATATCCGTGCGGCGGCCGGGGCAGCCGGAGTGGAATACCACCGCCTGCTGCGCCCTGCCAGCACCCTGCCGGCCGGCAGTGCCGTGTTTGCCGCAGCGGACGATGCCGCAGCGTATTTGCAGGGCAAGCCCGGTAATATTCTGCTGGCTACGGGTGCTAAGGAACTGCCAGCCTTTGCAGCGCTGGAGCCGGAGCGGCTGTACCCCCGGGTGCTGCCGACCGTGGCAGGCATCACGGCCTGCGAGGCAGCGGGCATCCCGCACCGCAACATAGTTGCGATGCAGGGACCCTTTACCGAGGAATTGAATATAGCGCTGTTTCGTCAGTTCCGGATCGCTTTCCTTGTCACCAAGGACGGCGGCGCAACGGGCGGCTTTGCCGAAAAGGCCCGGGCTGCCGAGCAATGCGGCGTGCAGCTGATCGTGCTGCGCCGCCCCGTGGAGCAGGGCGAGTGCGCCGAAGCAATTTTACAGCGATGCAGGGAGCTATTATGAAAATCACACTCATTGGCATGGGCAGCGGCACCGCCGCAGGCCTGACGGCGGCAGGGCGGGACGCACTTTTGGGCGCGGAGCTGATCCTTGGTGCGCGCCGCCTTTTGGAACAGCTCCCGGCAGAATGTACGCCTGACCGTGCTGCCCTGTACAAGGCGCAGGAGATCTGCGCCCGTCTGCGGTGCGCTGATATTGCCGCTGCAGCGGTTGTTTTCAGCGGGGATACCGGGTTTTACTCGGGGGCATCGGCGCTCTGCCGTGCCCTTGATGCGGCAGGACTGCCCTATACGGTGGAGCCGGGAGTATCCAGCGTGCAGCTTTTGGCGGCGGCGCTGCACCGCCCCTGGCAGGACTGGCAGCTGGTCAGCGCTCACGGCTGCAGCTGTGACCCTGCGGCGGTCTGCCGCAACGGAAAGCCCGTCTTTTTCCTGACCGGAGGCAGCGAGACCCCGGCGACCCTTTGCCGTGCGCTGGCCGATGCCGGGTGGGGGCATGTGAAGGCTACCGTTGGTGAGAACCTTGGCAGCACCGCTGAACGCCTTGTGACCGATACCGTGGAAATGCTCGCAAGCCTTGAATTTGCACCGCTGAGCGTGCTTTTGGTCGAGCCATGCCCGCCGCTGCCCGCCCGGGTGCCGGGCTGGCCGGACGAAGCCTTTCTGCGCGGCAAAACGCCGATGACCAAGCAGGAGGTGCGCGCGGCCGTGCTGGCAAAGCTGGCGGTGCGCCCCGGCGATACCCTGTGGGATATCGGCGCGGGAACCGGCAGTGTCAGCGTTGAGATGGCGCTGGCGGCTCCGGCCGGCCGGGTCTGTGCCGTGGAATGTGACCCGGAGGCTTGTGCGCTGATCCGACAAAACCGCGCAAAATTTGCAGTAGCCAATCTGTATCTGACCGAGGGCCGCGCCCCCGCCGCACTGACGGGGCTGCCCGCGCCCGATGCCGTTTTCATCGGCGGCAGTAAGGGCAGCATGCGGCAGATCGTGGATGCGGTGCTGGCAGCAAACCCCGCAGCGCGCCTTTGCATCAGCGCCATTGCGCTGGAGACCCTGCAGGAGGCCGTTGCGGCGCTGACGGCCCATGGATTGACTGCACAGGTCACGCAGATCGCTGTCAGCCGCAGCAAACAGGCGGGGGCGCTCCACCTGCTGATGGCAAATAACCCTGTGTTTTTGATCGTGAGGGAGTAAGTATGCTGCAGCTCGTTCTGACCGCGCCGCGCTCGGGCGGCGGCAAGACCACGGCAGCCTGTGCGCTGTTGGCGGCACTGGCGGCCCGGGGGCAGCGCCCCTGTGCCTTCAAGGCAGGGCCGGACTACATTGACCCGATGTTCCACCGCGCCGTGCTGGGGGTCAAAAGCCATAATCTGGACCTCTATTTTTCGGCGCCGGACACCGTGCGCCGACTATATGCGCAGGGGGCAACTGACTGTGACGCCGCCGTCTGCGAGGGGGCCATGGGCTACTATGACGGGCTGGGCGGCGTGACGGATACAGCCAGCGCATGGCAGCTGGCGGACACGCTCGAACTGCCCGCACTGCTGGTCGTGCGCCCGAAGGGCGCCAGCCTGACGCTGGCGGCCGAGCTGTGCGGGCTGCTGGCGTTCCGCACGCCGCACCATATCGCGGGCATTTTGCTCAACGATTGCAGTGAATCTTTGTTCAAGCTGCTGGCCCCAATGCTGGAAAAGGAGTCCGGTCTGCCGGTGGTGGGTTATCTGCCCCACCTGCCGGAGGCTGCCATTGAGAGCCGCCATCTCGGCCTGAAAACCGCAGTAGAGATCGCTGATCTGCAGCAAAAGATCGAGGTTCTGGCGGATGCCGCCCAGCGGTGCATCGACTGGCACAGACTGTATACGCTGTTTGACCGCCCGGCACCGCCCGCCCCGCCCCGCATCACTGTGCCGCCGGCGGTGCGCATTGCCGTTGCACAGGATGAGGCTTTTTGCTTTACCTACGCAGAAACGCTGGAGGCACTGCGGGAAAGCGGCGCAGAGCTTTGCTTTTTCAGCCCGCTGCGGGACGCCGCCCTGCCGGGGCAGATCGGCGCGCTGTATCTGCCCGGGGGCTATCCGGAACTGTATGCTGCGCAGCTGGCGGAGAATACCCCCATGCGCAGCGCCGTGCAGAAGGCGGTTGCGGGCGGGCTGCCCACCGTGGCGGAATGCGGCGGCTTTCTCTATCTGGGCAGGTCGCTCGAGGACGCGGACGGAATCGTCTATCCGATGGCGGGCGTGCTGCCGGGGCAGGGCTTCCGGGTCGGTCGGCTTGTGCGGTTCGGCTATGCAAAACTGACCGCGCGCACCGACAGTATGCTGTTTGCCGCAGGGGAGAGCCTGCCGGTGCATGAGTTCCACCACTGGGACACCACGGCCAACGGTGAAGCCTTTGCAGCCGCCAAGGCAGATGGGCGGCAGTGGGCCTGCGGCTTTGCCAATGAGCATCTCTATGCGGGTTTTCCGCATCTGTACTGGGCCGGTACGCCGCTGCCGAGGCTCTTTGCGGACGCGGCCGGCCGCTATATAAAGGAAAGAACATGACCGAAAATGAACTTATGACCCTGCTGCGCACCGTAACCCCGCCGGATGAATCGGCCCGCGCTGCCGCCCATGCACATTGGGCGGCACTGGCGAAACCTCTGGGCGGGCTGGGCGCACTGGAAGCGATGATAGAGGACGCGGCGGCCCTGACCGGGAATGCCGCCCCGGCCTTTGAACGGCGTGCCGTGCTGGTGCTCTGCGCGGATAACGGTGTTGTCGCGCAGGGGGTCAGCCAGACAGATGCCGCCGTGACCCGCGCGGTGCTCGAAAATCTTGTTGCCCGCCGCACCAGCGTCTGCCGCATGGCAGCAGCGGCGCGGTGTGCCGTGGTGCCGGTCGATATGGGAATTGCGGGCGCGCCCGTGGTGGGTGCTGCCGATTATCGCATTGCCCCCGGCACCCGCGATTTTACCGTCGGACCGGCCATGACCCGGGCGCAGGCCGTACAGGCATTGCGGCCGGACTTGCACTGGGGCGGGCGCAAAAGCGCGCCGGTGTGCAGCTGCTTGCCACCGGTGAGATGGGCATCGGCAACACAACGACCTCCTCCGCCGTGGCGTCTGTGTTGCTCGGCCGCCCGGTGGCCGAGATGACCGGGCGCGGCGCGGGGCTTTCCGATGCAGGGCTGCGCCGCAAAATAGAGGTGATTGAGCGTGGAATTGCGGTCAACCGTCCCGATGCTGCCGACCCGCTGGGGGTGCTGGCGGCGCTGGGCGGGTTTGACATTGCCGGGCTGTGCGGTGTGTTTTTGGGCGGCGCATTTGAGAAAATCCCCATCGTGATGGACGGCTTTATCAGCAGCGTGGCCGCACTCTGTGCCGTCCGCCTCTGCCCGGGTGCGGATAAGGCTGTGTTTGCCAGCCATGTCTCGGCAGAGCCGGCCGCCCGGCTTGTGCTGGAGGCACTGCACAAAAAACCGCTTATCACCGCAGATCTGCATCTGGGGGAGGGCACGGGGGCTGTAGCAAGCCTGCCGCTGTGGGATATGGCGCTTGCGGTCTATCATGGCTGCTATTCCTTTGCGGAGGGCGGCATCGCGCCGTACACACCGCAATGCTGACGCTGGTCATCGGCGGCGCAGCCAGCGGAAAAAGCGCGTTTGCGGAGTCACTCTGTATGCAAAGCCCGCTGCCGCGCACCTACCTTGCCACGATGCAGGTATGGGACGCCGAGTGCGCAGCACGGGTCGCGCGGCATCGCGCCATGCGCCAACAAAAGCAATTTGCCACGGTGGAGTGCCCGCGCGGACTTGAAGCCATTGCTTTACCGCAGCGCGGCACCGTGCTGCTGGAGGATCTCGGCAATCTGGCAGCCAACGAGCTGTACGATCCGGCCGGGGCGGGGGAGGCCGCTGCCGATGCCGTGCTGCGTGGGATCGAAGCGCTGCGGGCGCAGTGTGAGGAACTGATCCTTGTGTCGAATGAGGTGTTCAGCGGCGGCACCGTGTATGCAGGCGATACCGAGCGGTATCTGCGCACGCTGGCCAAGATCAACAATGCCGCTGCCCAGCGCGCAGACACGGTCGTGCGGGTCGTGTGCGGCATTCCTGTCTACTATAAAGGAACGAAGCGATGATAGTATTTCAGACCGTTGCGGTGGCACTTGCCATGTTTTCGGCACTGCCGGTGCCGCAGTTTGACTGGAACGAAAAAAATATGCGGTATGCGCTCTGCGCGTTTCCGCTGGTGGGGGTAATCTGCGGGGCGCTGTGGTGCCTGTGCGGGGCGCTGCCGCTGCCCGATGCGGCCCATGCGGCCGGATTCTGTCTGATTCCGGTCTGGGTCACCGGGGGCATCCATCTGGACGGCTATGCCGACACCTGCGATGCACTGGCAAGCTACGGTGATACCGCGAAAAAGCTTGCTATATTAAAAGATCCCCACTGCGGAGCCTTTGCCGTCATACGGCTGTGCAGCTATTTTGCTGCATACCTGATGCTGTGCGCCTGTGTGCAGTTTACACCGCGCACGGGTGTGCTCTGGACGCTGGCCCTGATGGGGGAGCGGATGCTGTCCGGGTTGGCGGTGGCAGCGTTCCCGCTGGCCAAAAATACAGGGCTGGCCCACACCTTTGCAACGGCGGCGGACCGCCGGACGGTCTGCTGTGTTTTGGCGGCAGGCTGTCTTGTGTGGGCGGTGGGGATTCTGGCCTTGGGCGGTTGGGCGCTTTTGCTGGCGGCAGGGCTGGTGTTTGCCCGGTATCACCGGGTCGCTGTCAGGCAGTTTGGCGGTACGACCGGTGATCTGGCCGGGTGGTTCCTGCAAAAATGCGAGCTTTGGATGCTGGCGGCGCTGGCTGCCAGCCAATGGCTGGGGGTGCTGTAAATGCTTTTTATCACGGGGCCGCTTTATAGCGGCAAGCGCACATTTGCTGCGCAGTTCGGCGGGCGGCAGATCTATGAGGTGCAGGACCGCGCCGCAGAAATGACCGAGCTGCAGGCGCTGGCCGATGAGCTGGCCGCCTATGATGTGGTCACAGCTACCGAGGTAGGCGGCGGTATCGTGCCCATCGACCCCGCCGAACGCGCCCGCCGCGAGGCTGCGGGCCGTCTGGCCTGCCTGCTTGCGGCCCGGGCAGACTGCGTTGTGCAGATGTTCTGCGGGTTGCCCACGATTTTGAAAGGAGAACTGCCGAAATGCTGATCTATCTTTTGCGGCACGGTCTGACGGAATATAATGCCCAGAAGCGCTATCAGGGGCAGCGGGATATTCCTCTGTCGGAGGAGGGGTGCAGAGAGCTGCGCCGTGCGGACATTGATCCGAAGGTTGTCTATATTTCTACGCTGCAGCGTACAGCGCAGACCGCGCGGGTCCTGTTCCCCAACGCGAAGCTTATCCCGGTCGATGGGCTGAAGGAGATGTGCTTCGGCAGCTTTGAGGGGCGCAGCTATGTCGAGATGGAGCATGACCCTGACTATCTGGCGTGGGTCGCCTCCAACTGTGAGCGCCGCTGCCCGGACGGCGAGCGGAAGGATCAGTTCTGTGAGCGCATCTGCACGACCTTTGCAGCCCTTGTGGATCAGGCCTTGGCAGAGGGGGAGCAGATGCTGGTCATTCTGGCGCACGGCGGCACCCAGATGGCGGCGCTGGATCGCTATGCTGTGCCGCACCGGGATTACTACGAGTGGTGCGCGCCCAATGCGGGCGGCTTTGTGCTGGACGCCCGGGACTGGAAAACGCAGCATATTCTGCACCTTGTAAAGACTGTGCAGTACACAAAGGAGGCTACATGCTGACCGGCGTTGCGGTGGCGGGCGGCTTTGTGCTGGATGCTGTGTTTGGGGACCCGGCATGGCTGCCCCACCCGGTCGTATGGATGGGGCGGTGCATCTCGGCGCTGGAAAAACGCCTGCGGGGCGTCTTACCCAAAACGCCCCAGGGAGAACTGCTCGGCGGCGGGATCGTGGCA
>OLOJ01002436.1_pt1 | contig 15053 bp, 7 predicted proteins | sample 1672251 | NCBI WGS metagenome assembly OLOJ01 (sample SAMEA3136664, study PRJEB25190) | human gut metagenome | biome: human gut; feature: human-associated habitat; material: faeces | place: Austria | collected 2013 | reverse complement strand
ACACCGGACATACATGAAATAAGAATATTCTTATTCTTAGAAAATCCTTCAAAGAACTGTACATCAAAGCTGTTAATCTTTTTTGTGCTTTCTACAATTTGTTCAAAAGAGCCATGACCTAGCATCTTTAAACCAACATCTAATGAAATAGCAGTAGAAACATTATTAATAATCAATAAATCACCGGATAAGTTATTCTTTATCTTTGAATACATACTGCTTAATGATCCTGTATCTACAAGTAAGATTAATCCTTTACCCTTAGCAGAATGCAGGAGATAGTTCTGTACTTTTTCTACAGTCTGATCAAGTGTTGTATCCATAGGCATATCAATACCTTCCATAATAAAGGTACCACACGCCTGATTAACAACCTTTGCAATACTAGATGCTGTTGTATCACCATGTGCTGCAATGAGCCCATTTAATTCAAGAGATTCACTGATATATTCATGAATAGCTAGCGCAAATAAGAAAGCAAGATTATCTTCTAATTGTAATTCATACTTCTTTAATTCAATAATGATGCGATTTGCAACATAGAAAGCTCTAAGGCATGATTGTTCAAAATATGCTTTAAGTTTCCATTCCTGTTCCTTATCAATTCGCATTTGATTAAATGTTGTATAAAGAATATATAATTCTTTACCACAAGAATCATTCATCTTTACACCATATCGAATCAATATATCTTTACAAATCTGTGTAAAGAAACGCTGTTCTGTTAAGTTGTTATGCGTAGGACTAATCTTTCTTAAAATTGCGCGGAAATTCAAATAAAGCTGGTCAATCTGGCTCCATGATGCAGTCTCTATCTTATGAAAGAGATTGATGATTTCAATATGATATTCATCATAATACTCCTGATGAATATACTCTTTGGGCTGATTCCATATAATGGATATTTCCATATTACGTTCAGTCTGAAATTCTGTTGTATTGACAGGTAAATCTCCCCCTGCATGAATAAGCTCTGCTTCAGAAATAAGAAGATTGTCTTCTTTACCATGTTTGAAATAAGCTTCTGCACAGCTAACCTGAATTAAATTTCTTAATCTCCCAATATTACCAGGAAACTTAGAGAAACAAAGCATCTTAACAGCACCACTAGAAATAGTGAGGTTCTTTTTAATCTTTTCTGCTTCTTCTTTATAGAATGTTTCTATGAGTTCTATGCGTTCCTGTAAAGGACGTTCAGTAATGTTAGGAATACTAATCTGTAATGTAATTCTTCTTCTGAATGTTTCTAATAAGACTTCTTGTGGGTTTTCTGTTGTCGCAAATATGAATCTCACATTTGAATGTCTCCATTTAGAATCACCAAGAGGTCGATATTTACCTGTATCCATAAATACAAATAACTTTTCCTGATTTTCAAATGATAAACGATGTACTTCATCTAAGAAAAGATAACCACCATCTGCTTCCTGAAGTAACCCTGTCTTATCAGAATCTGCCCCTGTAAAGCTTCCTTTCTTATAACCAAGTAATGTAGCTGAAAGAAGTTCAGGGTTATTTGCATAATCTGCACAGTTCAATACAACAAAAGGTGCTTTTTTATCAATGTTCCCTGTCTGTAATGCATGATTATAGATAAGCTTTGCGATATAGCTTTTACCTACACCACTTTCACCAATAATAAGAATCGGAAGACCATGAGGTGGATAAGAAACAGATGCTTTACACATTTCTACTATTTTCTTATGACTTCCTGTTGCACCAATCATAGAATCAAATACTTCTGAATCTAACTCTTCTTCAACAGATGCACTCTGTTCTTCTTTTTCAATATACCAGTAAGTCGGTCTTGTATCTGTTTTCTTTACTTTTTCCTCATCAAAAAGCTGATTTAAATAATGTGTCACAATCTGTCTGCTTAAATGTAGATTGTCTGCAATCTGAGATGTAGGAATCTTTTCAGACTCATTTAAGCATTCTTGAAGTGATATATAAACCTTATCTTTTACATCCATCATGATACCTCCTTGCGCTTAATTAATTATAACTTGAAAGCTGTTAGAAAACAATTTAATGCCAACACGCATGAAAAGGAAGATATAGGGATATCTTCCTGTCTGACTATCTTGGGAGTCTTTCTCTTCTATTTGGGAATTCTTTATCGAATCCTTCTTTATGATCACAATACCAATAAGCGACTGTACAAACATCATCTTGTCTTTCATATAATGAAAGATCATCGTTACCAATCTGTTGTAATGTGACTTTGATGTCTTCATCAAAGGCAATTGGATCTAAGATATGGAATCTATATAAGCCATGGCGAGGAAGGCTGTCATTACCAAAGGCATGAACAGCATTCAATTTACCTGTTTCAAATCTTTCTCTTGTTTTATCCTTTGTTGAATAGAATGGATAACCTAAGAATAAGTTAGAATATGGTTTCACTGAAGGTCTTCCTAGTTCATCTTTCTGATGGAATGCCCAGGCACCACCAAAGTAATCTTCTGAACCGGTTGATGACACTGTTGGATAGTCTTCATCACCATCTAAGTAGAACTTGAATTCTCCTTCACCCCACCAATATCTTTCAAGTGCAGTTAAGCCAAGGTAAGTACCTACATAGTAGCCTTTACCTTTCACATCATCTAAAATGACATAGTCTTTTGCAAGCTCAGTCTGACGTTCTCTACGCCAGTAAGCATGGAAGTATAAACAGTTTTCAGGTAAGGCATCTACTTCAGCATAATTGATTGTATAGAAGAAAGATGTAATATCTTTTGGATGTTCATTTGTCATTGTAATGACAGCTCTTTTTGCGAATGGCATTTCAAAGTAGCTGTTCATTCCTCCAGTAGGATTAACTACGATTGGTAAAGAAGCGACATCACATCTTTCACCAAAACCATTACAGAAGAAATCACCAATAGGAGCTTCTACTGCAGGTGTATCACTACCATCCCAATAGATTCTTAAGACAACATCTCTCATGACGAAGCTGCCTTTTTCAGTGTTTTCACGGATTGTCATCCACATATGTCTAATGATACCTGGACCTTTAATATCCGCAATGACTGTTTCTTCACCCATAGGTAATTTAATGCTTCCACGTCCTTTTCTTGATGGACCTAGAGCACTTGCTTCCATACACGCTTTGCCTTTTTCACCAGTTGGGTTTTCTGGTGATACAGCTCTAGAACGTTCTCCTTTATAAGTCATGATATTACTTAGTAAGTTCATAATCTTCTCCTTCCTTTACTGCATGTTGATTGACAGTAATTGAATAATTATTTTTATTGGTAATGTGAATGTGCTGATCAGTTACCTTGATATCAAATCTTGATTCACCAATATGGAAATCCTCCCAGAAGAAGTTTCCAATAAATTCTTTAGGATGAATAGTTAAGTGTTTATTTGGTGCATCATAGTTGATTCCTAAGAATTCTGTAATGAACAAGATATAGAAGATACCTGAGGCCCATCCACATTTACCACAACTGTTCATTCGTGTGACATCTCCAGTAGATGCCCCTACTTTATAAGGCCACCACCACCAGCTGCCATCTAAATCAGCCAGTCTTTCTAATTCTTTAAATCTGCCGTTTTCTCCACTCCAATTTTCTACATTATCTGCACCATTCAATATTGAAATATATCCTGGGAATGTTGCACCTGACTGGTTACCCCATTTAATCCCTCTGCTCAGTTTACTATAAGTAGGATTCTCATCACTTGAACTGAATTGTCCATAGTGAGTTGTTCTGTCTCCTGTCTCATAGCCATAATATTTCAATAATGTAGTGTCTGATTCTTCACCATCATGCATTCTTAACGTGATAGTACCGTCATGATCCACATCAGTTAAAAACTGAAGTCCTTGATCAAGCATCTCTTTACGATAGCATTCATCAGACATATGTTCTTTAGCATCTAGATCAAGTGAGGCAATACCTTCTAGAAAAATACGATGACCATTTGATTCTACAGTCATATATTTCTCTATATCATTCTTGATTGCCTGGGCTTCATTTTCTAATTCAATTGCATATTCCTTTTCGTCAAAGATTTCAAGTGCAAGTCTTGATAGGGAGCGACATGCACGATATACACAGATATTGGATCCTGTATGATATGTACCAAGGGAGTAGGCGTCTGAAATCCAGATACTGTGGTATAAGTGTGGTTCATCTGGATTTCTAGAAGTAATGACTTCATTTAGGATTTCCTTCATCTGTTTATAGAGATCTTCGTTATCTAAAAAGAAATGTTTGTCGGCAAAATAATCATAATACGCACCAGAAAGTAGAATAACTGATAATGAATTGCTTAATGAATGGAAGATGCCGCCTTTAAATTTAGTACCTGGGTATTTGATACCATATTGGGCAAACCATTTTATTGTTTTTTTACATAGGTCTGGTTCGGTCATTGTATAAGGCAAGCTAGAATAATACATATCTTTATTCCATATATGAGGAGTAACGGGGTAAGTGCCCCAATTTGAACCGAGTATTTGATTATACCCATTCATGGCGAAAGCACCGGACGCCTGTTGATAAGCTCTTTCAATTAAGTAGCCCGCCATTGGGTCATCATCAAAATGGACTGTACCTATGCATTGTTTATAATACTGACGTGTTTCTTTGAGCCACTCATCAATACTTCTACTAAACAGCTTCTGTGTATCCTGATATGCATTAGGATCAGTGAAAGCAATCATGAATTCTTTTTGAGAATGAGGTGGTAAAGTAAATGAAATACAGTTGTGAGATTGTGTCTCACGGCATTCTATTAATACATTTCTTGTATCAGAGTATTTCTTTTTATAAAGAGAAGGAAGTTCTAAGACACCTTCTCCTTCTGTATCGCTTTGGTTCTCAACGATAATAGCATACATCAAACTACTTAATCTTTCTCCATCATGAGTAATAGGTGCACAAGCAATTAAGCTTACTGTTCCATAGTTAAAATGATGAATACTTCTTGGAAAAAGATTATCTGCAAGATCAGATACGACATCTACACTATCAGATTTTAATTCAGTTCTTTTACCATTCCATGTGATAGAGACAGAAAGATCATGTTCCTGGACAAAGTCTTTTCCTACCCATACACCTGGTTTGCTTTCCATAAGGTAATTGTGATGAAAGAAGGTAAGGTTGGAAATAGTTCCAAATTCATCAATGTTGGCTTGAACTTTTTGATTGGACGAATCAAATGAGAATGTATCATCTGGAAGCTTATTGCGATAATAACTGATTGTGTTGTCTGTACTATAGATTCCATTCTTGATTCTTAGCATATAGAATGGATTGCATTTCATTGTATTCAAAGCGACCTCCTGCGGTATTTATTAGCAAATACCTAATAGTGATAAAACGATTCCTAATGCAACGATACCAAAGATAATAGCGATAACGTTGACTTTCTTGTTTAATAGCTTATAGCAGCCAAATGTCATTAATAATGGAACGATACCTTTAAAGATACTATCAAGAGCTGATTGAACATTCATTAAAGACTGTCCCTTCATCTTGAATTCAAGAACTGTTTTAAAGATAACAGTATTGCTTGTCATAGCACCTACCATGATTAAACCAACAATACCAGCCGCCTTTGTAAGGATTTCAATCATGCCATTAGCATATAATTTTTCAATATACTTAGCCCCTAAAGAATATCCTAAACATGCACCATAGTATCTGCATAAGAAGTTTGGTACGTTGAATAATACTAAGAAGATAATTGGAGCAAGAATGTTACCTGCATTAGCAAAACCAATAGCAAGACCAGCACATACAACTCTCCAAACACCCCAGAATAATGAGTCACCAATACCAGCTAAAGGACCCATTAAACTTGTTTTAATAGAACCAATTGCATTGGCATCAAAGTCTGGTTTTTCACTGTTTTCTTTTTCCATTGAACCAGCAATACCCATTACAAATGATGCCATAGGTACTGTAGTACTGAAGTAAGAGACATGTCTTGCAAGAGCTTCACGTCTTTTCTTTTCATCATTCTTATAGAAATGGTTGATAAATGGAATCATAGCATAACAGAAACCAGCACCACCCATAGTAACTGGGTTAACAGATGCATACATCGCACCTGATCTCCAGAACATCTTTCTAATTAATTTCTTTTCTTCTTTATCAATGTTGTTCATTAGTTTCATGCGAAAAAGTCCTCCTCTTCACTGTCATTAGCTGTAGTATTTACGACAGCTGGTTTAGCCATCATATCTTTTAACTGCATATCACGTTGTGCTGTTACAAATGCGATAACGACACCTAATACTGCGATTGCGATTAATGGTAATTTTAAATAAGCGACTGCAACAAATCCAAAAATAAAGTAAATACCTATTTTCTTATCCCATAGCATCTGTAATAACATAGCCATACCTACAGCAGGAAGCATGTTACCAGCAACTGTTAAACCATTCATGATTACCTTAGGAATTGACTGTAAGATTGTCTGCACTACATCAGATCCTAACCATACAGCAAAGAATGGAATTAAAGCATATAAACCATAGTGTAATACCCATAAACCAAAGTGAAGGGCTGTGATTGATTTATCTTTACCTTCTAAAGCTAGCTGTTCAAATTTTGGTGCGAATGGACCAATAACGAATGAGAAAATAAAGTTCATGAACTGAAGACCTAATACAGCAAGTGGGAATACGATTGGAATAATAGTACCAACATTTCCACCCATCTGAATTGTGAAGGCTGTAGCAAGACCTGCAGCTAGAGCTGGCTCAGCAGTACTTGAAATACCTACATTGACAACTCCCATAAAGATTGATTCTAAAGATGCTCCAACTAATAAACCTGTCTGAACATCTCCTAGCAATAAACCAGTAAGAGGTGCAACAACGATTGGTCTACTTAACATGACCATACCGAATAATTCGTGTCCTCCAACGCCTACGAATACTGCCAATGCGACGAAAAATGCGTTTAACATAATAAATCTCTCCTATCTCTTATAAATTTTTTAATACGTTTGTAGCAAGTTTCTTTTCCATTGAAGGTGTACCCTGGAAAAATGTATCTGGATATAATTCAACTAATTCTTTTAATGCTTCTAATTCTTCTTTTGTAAGCATAACTTCCTTAGTTAAAGTAATCTTTTCACCTGAAGTCATCTTTCCAGCGTTACCTAAGTTAACCCTTTCAATATTCTTGTATTTCTTACATAAAGTAACAGCATCACGTACTGTTGGCACAAGAACCATTAAGCGCATCTTTTCTGATTTAGGATCATCTAAGATTGATGAAACGCCTTCTACTGATTTAATAATACATTTAATACCTTCTGGCACTGCCATCTTTAATGACATCTTCTGTAATTCGTTTGATGCTGCTTCATCACTTGCAACAACTAAACCATGAAGTTTTAGTTCCTTTGTCCAAGTCATAGCAACCTGTCCATGAATTAATCTTTCGTCAACTCTTAAACAAACAATCATTTTCTTTTCCTCTCTTTCTTATAGAAGAAAATCGTCATCGTTTTCTTCTGTGTTGTTTTTTTCAATTTCTACTAAGCATAACTGTTCTCTAGCTTCTTCAATCTTAGCCTTTAAGAACTCGTTAGTAAGTTTTTCTGGAGTCATAGTGACTTCAATAAGAACAGCTAAATTGAATCCTGATACCAAGAAAGTGTTTTCCCTTACACAATATGGAATCATCTTCTGATTTACACTTCCACCCTTAATATCAGTAAAGATAACTACTTCGTCTTCCTGTGGAATCTTTGCAAAATATTCTTCAATCTGCTCATTGATAGGTTTCTGTCCATCTACATAAGCTGTAATATACTCTACGTTATCTACATTACCGATTAAGAATTCCATTGTTGATCTTGCACCTGAAGCAAGTAAGCCATGTGTGGCTATTAAAATATGTCTCATTTTCATATCCCCCTTACACTTATATAAGTTGCAATTGTCATGCCAACTTTTAAGTTTTCTGTTTTATATTTTCTCCTTTCTTTTTCTTTTCACTTATATATACTGCAATTGACGTGCCAACTTTTAGTTTTTATTTATTAATTCTTTTATTTCTTTTTCTTCTGGCATTACTCTTAATGCACCCTTCTTAGTTGTAATTAAAGAAGCTGCTGCATTCGCAAACTGAAGCATTTCTTTTAAATCTTCTTCAGTCACATTGTCCAAGCCATGCTTAAGTACTGCATGAAGTGCACAGGCTCCAAATGTATCACCTGCACCTGTTGTTTCAATCGTATCCTTATTTAAATAAGGCTCCATAAATACTTTTAAATCACCATAGTAAGCGATACTACCATTTGGACCAAGTGTGACATTGATGAGTTTTGCATGTGTTCTTTGTCTAATGATGTCAATTCCCTTATCATAATCATCAGTACCTGTAAGCCATTCAATCTCATTATCCGCAATCTTTAAGATATCGCATTGTTCAATACCATACCAGATCTGTTTAGCTGCAAGATCTTCACTTTTCCATAAAGGTGGTCTTAAGTTAGGGTCAAAAGAAATAATCTTATTTTTCTTTTTTGCATAATCAACCATCGCATAAGTAGCAGATCTTACTGGCTCATCCGTCATAGACAAAGAGCCAAAGTGGAAGATACGGCAGTTATCAATTAATTCATAATTCACTTCGTCTTCCCTAAGCATCATATCTGCTCCTGGCTTTCTATAGAAAGAGAAGCTACGGTCTCCTGTTTCATCATTATCTACAAAAGCAAGTGTTGTTTTAGCATCTGGATCCATTACAAGTCCTGTAGAATCAATCTTCTGTTCTGAGATTGTATTCTTTAATAGTTTGCCAAACTCATCATCTCCTACTTTACCAATAAAAGCAGTTTTATAACCTAATTTTCCAAGCATAGCAAGTACATTACATGGTGCACCTCCTGGATTGGCTTCATAAACACGATTGTTTTGTTTACTTAAGCCATTTCTAGTGAAGTCTATTAATAGTTCACCTGTTGCTGTTACATCGTACATAGAATACCTCCATTGTTTATTCACTTATATATACTGCAATGCACATGCCAAGTTTGAGGTATAAATAAAAAAACTCACAGTTTATGTACTGTGAGATGAAATAAAATAAAAAAGTGACGCAACGCAGGCGCTGCATCACATAAAACAAAATGTTTTTGTCCTTCGCCAGTATTATAGATTCTTTTCATATAAATAGTCAATAACATTTATGACAACCCACTCAGAATTACCTCGTATTTGAAGCATGATATTTATGTTTCTACACATTCTAGGATACTCTTATTCTTATAGGCACATCCACTTTATATAGAGATAATAGTTTTCTGACAATTTCAGATAAAAAAAGTAGCCCAACGCAGGCGTCGGGCTACATAAAACATAAATGTTTTTGTTCCTGTATGTATTATACGTTTCTTTCGTATAAATAGTCAATAACATTTTTTAGCGAGTATTTTTGAACAAAAGAGTAATACTCTACTATTTAGCAGCATTCTTCAAAATAAAAACAGATTCCCTGTTTTTATTTTGAAGAATCAGCTCTATATAGCTATTTTTCTCAATTTATTAACGCATTTGCTGTTTTAAAAAAAGATGGCGCTATTTTGCAACCATCTTCTCTATATTATTTATTTTTAATATACTCTCTTTCTTATAAAGAATATTCCTAAGCAACTCATCATAATCAATAAAGACCATCCAATCATATTCAAATAAGTAGTATCACCCGTCTTAATCTGTTCATTTTTATCAGTCTTATTTGTACTCTGAGTTGGTATTTCTGTTATTTCGATATTATCAGACTTAAGTTTAAGCTGTTTATATGAAGCATTCAACATTTCATAAGCTTGATCCACTTCACTTTGTGTAGCTTCTTCATTCATTAGCACTTCTTTACTTTGATTTAATACTTTAATTAAAGAATCTGTATTTTCATACTTACTCATGTCTAAAGCATCAATTTTTGAAATCAACTCTTCAATTTTTGTCTTATCTGCTTTTAAAACAAGATGATCAACAGTCTCTGATAAAGTAGTTACCATTTCATCAATTTCTTCTTGAGTAACATCAGCTTTATCTATGAGTGCTTTTGCTTTAAGTACTTCATTATTCACTCTCAACAATGAAGAAGGAGTATATTTTGTTTGATCAATAGATTCAGCTTTAGTGATAATAGCTAATAACTGAGAGTAATCAATCTTCTTTTCTAAGGCATTTAAGGCACCTTCTAATTCTAATATTGCCTTTTGTACCTTATCATTTTGAGGAACAGATTCTTTATAAGCTTCTTCAGCTTGCTTTCTCTTGTCTGTAAGTAATTTAATTGACTCTTCTGTATATTTAGATTCATCAATGTCCAATGCCTTTGTAATCAATTCTTGTAGATGTTCATAAGATTCTTTAGTCACAAGAAGATCTTTTGCATCAGACAAATTCTCATATGCTTCTAAGACAGATTCTTCATTCGCATTTTCATCATTTATTACTTCTTGTGCTTTATTCAAATAAATGTCTAATTTCTCTACACAAACATCTATATACAATGAACGATCAAGCTTATTCACTTTATCAACCAATGCAATTAAATCTGTTTTATCGCTCTTGAAAATCAATTTATCTTTTGCTTCAATAAGTTCCTCACAAATAGAATCAATCTTTTCCTGACTACTATTTTTATCATTGTAGATCATTTCAGCTTCTTGTAACTTATCTTTCAATTTTTCAAAAGTGGCAGGTGCATATACTGATTCATCAAGATTTTTACATTCTTTAATTAAACTACCCAAATAATCAAAATTAGCCAATAATTTCAAATTATTAATACTATCTAGTAACTCTAGTTTTGTTTCTAATATCGTAGAAGAATCAACATTTTCATTGATCACCTTGTAGGTATTATTCAATGCTTGATTGAATCTTTCCTTTGTTTCAGGTGTATAAATAGAAGTATCCATATTGACATTCATATAATATAAATTTGTTAGTTCACATTTATCAAGTGAATCTCCGTATACTTCAAATTCCCATAATGAATACCCATAAATACTGTTAGGTTTAATTCCCTGCATTTTCACATATCTAGCTGTTACACCATTATAATTATATGTTTCAATACCACCATTAGAATGTTGTGCATGTGTAATATCAGTCCATGTTTCTCCATCTAAAGAAACCTGTAACTTATATTCCTCTGCACCAGTTCCTTCCCAATTCAACTTTATCTCATTAACATTGTAATAATCTCCAAGATCAACAGAAATCCATTGATTTGAAACATCTACCTTATTGTCTTTCTGTCTTAAAGAAACCCAACGAGATTCCTTTCCTGAAGTGGCATCTTCACTTCCATCAAATGCCTTGGAAGAATCATATTGTGCTTTATATGAACTTGATGCACTAGACTTCTTATTTAGTGCTAAATTTGTAGTCTTTGGCTGTTTCACTCTATTACCATATACTTCAAATTCCCATAATGAATAACCATAAACAGTAGAAGGTTCTAGACATTCTACTCTTACATATCTAGCTACTGTTTGGTCAGTATAGTCAAATTCTCTTTTTCCACCTTTTCCATCACTTACTGAAGTAATATCCTTCCAGTTTTTTCCATTTGAAGAAATCTGGATTTTATAACTTTTAGCACATGCTGCTTCCCAATTTAAGACTATTTTTGAGATATCATAGTAATTCTGTAAATCCACATAAATCCATTGATAATCAACATATTTACCAGAATTATCTTTTCTTCTTTGAGAAACCCATCTTGATTCTTTACCCGATGTTTTATCTAAGCTTCCATCAAATGCTTTTTCAGAACCATATTGACTCTTATAAGTACTAGATGAATATGAAGGTTTATTTAATGCAATATTTTGATTTTCATTAACTACTGATGATTTATCACCATATACTGCTACTTCATTAATACCAATACCATAATTCTTATTATTTACTCGGCGTGTTTTATAAGAATGAATTTTAAGATATCGACCATAAATATATGAATCATATGTATGAATATCTCTTAATGATGTATTTGTTTTTGTTTCAGTAACTACCTGCCAAGTTTTCTTATCAGTAGATACTTCTATTGTATAATCATCTGAGCACGCATTTTCCCAATCAATTTGAATCTTATTAATTTTTGAATACTGTTCTAAATCAATAATAATCCAATTGTCATCACTGTTTCTAATTGATCCCCAGCGTGTTTTAATATTGCCATCAACAGCATTTTCTTTCTTTAATTCATCATTATATTGAGAACTTACTTCAACAGGTTTCTTATATGTTAATGCATCCTGACTTTTACAGCTTATTTCTTTAATTCGATAATAAGAACCCTTAGTTTTCTTCATTACTATCTTTATATAAGGGTATATGCCACCGATGCTGACAGTAGAATCAGTTACATTTTGATTCACTGATTTTAAATAAGTATATGTTTTACCATCTTTAGATGTGTATATATCAAAATCTGAAGCATAATGATCTCCCCATTTGATATTTAATTCTGAAATATAACTATTACCAGCATAAAAGCTGATCCATTCTTCATCATTAGACTTACTCTGCCAATAAGTACTCATATCATTATCAAAAGCTGATTTGACATCATGTGGTGATAAAGATGAACTAGAATTATACAAATTACTATCATCTTCATTTAACGTCATAGATGAACCTGTATAAGGTGCTGATGGCGTAATAAAATCAGTTTTTGTAGTAGTTTGACCATAATCAAGTTTAACTTGAATAGTAGTATTACTTTGGTTTTCTGATGATGCAAGAGTGATTTTTCTTTGATTTTCAGATTCATCAATAATTAAACTACAAGGCTGATCAACAGTTACTTTATATCCTGTTTTATATTCTAATGTCCCTGCTTTGTAAAAATTGATTTGTGTCTGTTTAAGATTTTCATTTCTAACCGCTTGAATATTTTCATTATTCGCAACAATAGCTACAGGATTATTATCAGCATATTCTGAAACCTTCTTACTTGTCTTATTGGGCAAAATAATATAAGAATATGACTGATTACTAGGCTTTATTCCATGATTAATATATGCCTTAAATGTTCTTGGAGTAGAAGCCTTCTTTTCTTCTGCCCATAAAGAAGGATTATCTTTCTGATATACATTAGATACAGTCACTGTTGTTTCATCAGGGAAAACATATCCAACTTTATTATTGTAAATCCACTTACTATTTTTAATAGTTTTAGTAGTATCTTGAGAGATAACATCTCCATCCACTAAAACATTATCAGCTTTTGCCTGATTAAGTGTTGTATGGATTTCAACTGATTCACTCGATGTAATACCTGAACCCAATGCTACAATTTCATCATCAAAGAAGAAATATCCTTTCTTTACTTGAGTTCCCTTTTTATCCATTGCATAAGCACATGCACCATACTGTCCATTCGATACACCAATAGTATGACTTGTTCCGTTAGTAAAACGTCCTGAATTAGAATAATCCTGCACTAATCTTGCAGCAGTTGTTGTTCCAGGACAATGTGCCCAATCATAAGTTGGATAAACAGTAGTATATTCATCACCATCAACACTAATAGTAGATGATGCTGATGAAGTCCAATAAATGAGTTGACCTTTATTTCCATTAGGCCAGCTTCCTCTCCATTCTCCTCCAATGATTTCATTGGAATCCATTTTTATATTAACACCATAATGATTTCTCATATGAGATGCATAACCTGATCTCCACATATAATAATTTCCATTTTTACCATTTGTGATCTGTGGGTTTTCAATATTATTCAAAATTCCCTGATACTCTTTAGCGTGTGTTTTATCAGAAGCAATCATTCTTTTTAATGGCTCAATATACTCAGCTGCATAATTTTTGTAACCAACTGAATATTTATATTCACGATAACCTAAATATAATTCTTGAATATCTCCTCTAATTGTCCAGCTTGTTCCATTAATCATATAATCAGCCATACGATTAATTACATCTTTTCCTAATGAAAATGAAGTATCTCTGAACATATAAATCCAGAAACTCATATCTCTAAACATAGACATTCCATAACCATTTGAATAAAACTGTTTACCATGCATATAAAAACTGTTGTCTACTTGTACAGCTTCAGATGTTTTATCATCTTTTTGTGTGACTAAACAATAACTTAGATAATTATTGATCATATCATGTAAATGTTCAGAATCTTCTGTCAACAAATAATAATAAAGATAGTTTTGATCAAACCATAGATTATTTTGACCTGTTCCATATTTAACTGGTACTTTTTCTAAAAGCTTCTTTAACATGATATTTTCTGTATCTTCATCTACAACATCTTCTAGAAATAGAGCCATTCTAGAAAAACGAAGCTGTACGCCTACTTGATTTTCCCACCAGTTTGTTGAACGAGGATTTTGTTCAGCCCAATATTTTATAGCTTTCTCTAGTTTATTTACTACTTCCTGCTTTTTATATAAGACATTCCCTTCTTTACTATAAGCTATAGAAATAGCTTGAAGACGATCTAATGCCAGATAAGGAGACCATGCTGCTCCATTTGCAGCATTATTATTTGCCTTATAATTAACATCATCAAAAGAACCATCTTCTTTTATAAGTTTTAGATAATCGACTGCTTTAGAAACATAACATGTTTCAACTTTAGAACCATCATCAATCGTATCTAAAGATAAGAAATGTTCCTTTAGCCTTCCCTTGATCATACTTATTTCTTCGTTAGATGTTAATCCGAATATCACTTGCACATTTGATAGTGACATTGTGAATACAACAAACAAAGAAATCATTATTTTTACTACTTTATTCATCACCAATCCTCCTTTTGTAATCGCTTTCTAATTATAGAATGCCATTCATATACTTTAATTTCAATTTGGATTAACTTGAATAATTATTATTTTACTGAATCTCTTTCAATTATTTTAGTAGATAATAATTGAGTCATTTGAACATCGTTTTCACGATGAATACGATCTATAAGTTTATTGACCGCAATTTCTCCCATTAATTCTTTTTGTACTTGAACAGTAGTAAGTTTAGGGATTGTTTTATCACATAGAGGTGTATCATCAAAGCCAGT
>OLOJ01002427.1_pt1 | contig 15119 bp, 10 predicted proteins | sample 1672251 | NCBI WGS metagenome assembly OLOJ01 (sample SAMEA3136664, study PRJEB25190) | human gut metagenome | biome: human gut; feature: human-associated habitat; material: faeces | place: Austria | collected 2013 | reverse complement strand
AAGGATTTGGCAAGTGACATTTTGCCCGTAATTGGAATTTCCATCCCCTTGAGTTGACTGATAAGATTTTCCAAATCTTTGGGATGGAGTTGTTTAATTTTGCTATCCGCCTTATCTCCTGCTAGAAATTCAGCGACACGTTCAGGCACTAGACCTTTGAGAGTGTTTTTAACAGATTTCTCGCGATTTTCCTCAAAGTAGGTCTTGAGATTTTCTTGGCATTGGTTAGGAAGAAAATCTAGATGAGCTATTTCACCGCCTTTGACAAAGCTAGATAAACGTAGGGCAGCCGGTCCAGATAGGCCAAAATGAGTGAAAAGAAGGTCATGAGTAATCTTGTGTTTTCCATAAGATAGCGTGACATCGTCAAGAGAAATTCCCTGTAAAGCCTTATGTGGAAAGTCGGTTAGGAGTGGACTTTCTGCAGCTTCAAGATCAGTAACATGGAGTTTGAAATGTCGGGCGATATCGTGACCAAAACCAGTTGAACCTGTTGATGGATAAGATTTTCCCCCAGTTGTGACGATGAGTTTATCACTAGTAAAAATCTGGTCTGCAGACTTAACTTGAAATTGTTCATCGACTTTTTTGACAGAGACAACTTCCGTATTAGTGAGAATAGTAGCACCCAGTTCCTGGATTTTATTTTCCAGAGCTTGGATAATAGTACGTGATTTATCTGTCTTAGGGAAAACACGACCGTGGTCCTCAACCTTGAGTTTGACACCATTGTCCTCGAAAAAAGCAATAATATCGTGATTATCAAATTGAGAAAAGACGCTATAGAGGAAACGTCCATTACCTGGAATACCTGCTAAGAGATCGTCCAGAGTTCCATTGTTAGTGACGTTACAACGTCCACCACCAGTACCAGCTAGTTTCTTACCGAGACGTTTATTTTTTTCAATCAGAAGGGTTTGTTGGCCATAAAAGGCTGAGGCGATGGTCGCCATCATGCCAGCAGGTCCCCCACCAATAACGATAGTATCAAAATATTCCATAGTTTTATTTTAGCATAATTTAAAAAGAGAAAATAGTTGGTAAATGGTCAGATTTTTTAGACAATTTATGTTAAAATAGGAGTACAATTTTAAATTAGAATGGTTACTAACTATGGAGGAAAACATCGTGTCTGAAAATAACATGAAACACCGTTCTTCTGTCTACGATAGCATGGTTAAATCACCTAACCGTGCTATGCTTCGTGCGACTGGGATGACGGATGATAGTTTTGAAAAGCCTATTGTTGGGGTTATCTCAACTTGGGCTGAGAACACGCCATGTAATATCCACTTGCACGGTTTTGGTCAAATTGCCAAAGAGGGTGTCAAAGATGCGGGTGCTTGGCCAGTTCAATTTGGTACAATTACCGTTGCAGATGGTATTGCCATGGGGACACCAGGGATGCGTTTCTCATTGACATCTCGTGATATTATTGCTGACTCAATCGAAGCTGCTATGGGTGGTCACAATGTCGATGCCTTTGTTGCTATTGGTGGCTGTGATAAGAACATGCCAGGTTCAATGATTGCTATTGCCAACATGGATATTCCAGCTATTTTTGCTTACGGTGGTACGATTGCACCGGGTAATCTTAACGGTAAGGATATCGACTTGGTTTCTGTTTTCGAAGGGATCGGGAAATGGAACCATGGTGATATGACTGCTGAAGAAGTGAAGCAACTAGAATGTAATGCCTGCCCTGGCCCTGGTGGTTGTGGTGGTATGTATACTGCTAACACAATGGCAACAGCAATTGAGGTTATGGGGATGAGCCTTCCAGGATCATCATCTCACCCTGCAGAATCAGCTGAGAAGAAGGCTGATATCGAAGAAGCAGGTCGTGCAGTTGTAAAAATGCTAGAAATGGGACTTAAGCCATCAGATATCTTGACACGTGAAGCCTTTGAAGATGCCATCACAGTTACAATGGCGCTTGGTGGTTCAACAAATGCCACTCTTCACTTGCTTGCTATCGCTCATGCGGCTAACGTTGATTTAACGCTTGAAGACTTCAACGATTTCCAAGAGCGCGTGCCTCACTTGGCTGACTTGAAGCCTTCAGGTCAGTATGTCTTCCAAGACCTTTACAATGTTGGTGGTGTGCCAGCCGTTATGAAATATCTTCTTAAGAATGGTTTTCTTCACGGTGATCGTATCACGTGTACTGGTAAGACTGTTGCAGAAAATTTGGAAGCTTTCGATGATTTGACACCAGGTCAAAAAGTTATCATGCCACTTGAAAATCCTAAACGTGCCGATGGTCCATTGATTATCTTGAAAGGTAACTTGGCCCCAGAAGGTGCTGTTGCCAAAGTATCAGGTGTTAAAGTGCGTAACATTACTGGTCCTGCTAAAGTATTTGACTCAGAAGAAGATGCCATCGAGGCAGTTCTTTCTGACGAAATCGTTGACGGCGATGTAGTTGTTGTACGTTTTGTAGGTCCTAAGGGTGGTCCTGGTATGAGAGAAATGCTTAACCCTACATCAGCAATTGCAGGCATGGGACTTGGCGAAACAGTAGCCCTTATAACAGATGGTAGATTCTCAGGTGCTTCAAGAGGAGCTTCAATTGGTCATGTATCTCCTGAAGCTGCAGTAGGCGGACCTATTGCTTTAGTTGAAGAAGGCGATATTATTAAGATTAACATTCCTGAAATGACATTACACATTGATGTGTCAGATGAAGAAATGGCAAAGAGAAAAGAAGCTTGGAAACCTAGAACACCAAAGGTTACAACAGGTTATTTAGCAAGATACGCTTCAATGGTTACATCAGGTAACAGAGGAGCTATATTAGAAATAAATAAATAAGGGAAAGAGGGAAACGCTATGATATTAAACGGTTCACAAATAGTTATTGAATGTTTAAAAGAACAGGGTGTTGACACAGTATTTGGATACCCTGGTGGAACAATTTTGAATATTTATGATGAATTATACAAGAATTCAGATGATATTACACATATCCTTGTTTCACATGAACAGGGAGCTGCTCATGCAGCTGACGGATACGCACGTTCAACAGGAAAAGTTGGAGTTTGTATGGCAACATCAGGACCTGGAGCAACAAACCTTGTTACAGGTATTGCCACAGCATATATGGATTCAGTACCACTTGTTGCAATTACAGCCAACGTTGCAAAGTCAGGTTTAGGAAAAGATTCATTCCAGGAAATTGATATTGTTGGAGCTACAATGCCTATTACAAAACATAATTTTATTGTAAAAGAAATCGAAAATTTAGCCCCAACACTTAGAAAGGCTTTCAAGATTGCAAAAAGTGGCAGACCTGGTCCTGTTTTAGTAGATATTACAAAGGACGTTACAGCTAATAAGATTGAATTTACAAGTAAAGAACCTGAAGAAATTAAGAGATATTCAGACAGTATTACAGAAGATGACCTTAATACTGTTGCAGATATGATTAAGGCATCAGAAAAGCCATTTATCTTAGTTGGTGGTGGTGCTGTTATTTCAGAAGCGGACAAGGAAGTAAGAGAGTTTGCAGAATTAGTTGATGCACCTGTATGTGATTCACTTATGGGTAAAGGTGCTTTTGATGGTACAAACAAGAGATACACAGGTATGATTGGTATGCATGGTACAAAGGCATCAAACTTCGGTGTTACAGAATCAGATTTACTTATTGTATTAGGTGCAAGATTTAGTGACAGAGTTATTGGTAATGCAAAAGAATTTGCAAAGAATGCAAACATTGTACATATTGATGTTGATCCATCAGAAATTAATAAAAACATCAAGGCTGACGCAAGCATTATTGGTGATATTAAAGAAGTATTATTAAGACTTAATAAGAAAGTTGAAAAGAAAGACAACAGTCAGTGGATGGCTCATATTGAAGAATTAAAGAAGCAGTATCCATTAGACTTAGATAAGTCAAAATTAACAGGTCCTGCAGTAATTGATTCACTTTACAATATTACAAAGGGTGATGCAATTGTAACAACAGACGTAGGACAGCATCAGATGTGGGCTGCACAGTTCTATAAATATAAGAAATCAAGACAGCTTATTACATCAGGTGGACTTGGAACAATGGGATATGGTGTTGGAGCTTGTATCGGTGCCAAGATGGGCAACAAAGATAAGATTTGCGTAAATATCGCAGGTGACGGTTGCTTTAGAATGAACATGAATGAAATTGCAACTGCAACAAGATACAATATACCAATTATTCAGATTGTAATTAACAACCATGTACTTGGTATGGTTAGACAGTGGCAGACATTGTTCTATGGAAAGAGATATTCAAACACTGTATTAAATGATGCAGTTGATTTTGTTAAAATCGCTGAAGGTATGGGAGCAAAAGCATATAGAGTTACAACTGTAGAAGAATTTGAAGCAGCTCTTAAAGACGCAATTGAAATGAATATCCCTTGCGTAATTGATGCTCAGATTGATCAGGACGACAAGGTATTCCCAATGGTTCCTGCTAATACAGCTATTAGTGAAGCTTTCTCAGAAGAAGATTTAGCAGAATTAGGATATGATTGTTAATATTGCCAGTTAATTACTGACTTTAATTATAATGTTATAGGGGTTAATTTATGATAATGAATTAGCTCCAAAAAGATAGAAGATATATGGAGGTATGATTAGAAATGGCTAGAGTATATAATTTCTCAGCAGGTCCGGCAGTGTTACCGGAAGAAGTATTAAAAGAAGCAGCGGAAGAGATGCTTGATTATAGAGGAACAGGAATGAGCGTAATGGAAATGAGCCATCGTTCAAAAGCTTTCCAACATATTATTGATGAAGCAGAACAGGATATTAGAGATTTAATGAACATTCCTGATAATTACAAGGTATTGTTCCTTCAGGGTGGAGCTTCACAGCAGTTTTCAGCTGTACCAATGAACTTAAAGAAGAATGGAAAAGCTGCCTACATTATTACAGGACAGTGGGCAAAGAAAGCTGCTCAGGAAGCAGAAAAGTATGTTGAAGTACAGAGAGTTGCATCATCAGCAGATAAGACTTTCTCTTATATTCCTGATTGCAGTGATTTAGATATTGATGATGATGTTGATTATGTATACATTTGTGAAAACAATACAATTTATGGTACAAAATATCATACATTACCAAATACAAAAGGACATACTTTAGTTGCTGACGTATCTTCATGTTTCTTATCAGAACCAGTTGACGTAGAAAAATACGGAGTAATTTACGGTGGTGTTCAGAAGAATGTTGGTCCTGCAGGTGTTGTAATTGCTATCGTTAGAGAAGATTTAATTCCTGAAAAAGTTGACAGCACAGTACCAACAATGCTTGCTTGGAAAACACAGGCAGATGCAGGTTCACTTTACAATACACCTCCATGCTATGGAATTTATATTTGTGGAAAAGTATTTAAGTGGATTAAGAAGATGGGCGGACTCGATGCAATGAAGAAGCACAATGAAGAAAAAGCTAAGATTCTTTATGACTTCTTAGATAACAGCAAGTTGTTTAAGGGAACTGTTGTAAAAGAAGACAGATCACTTATGAACGTACCGTTTGTTACAGGTGATGAAGAATTAGATGCAAAATTTGTTGCAGAAGCTAAGGCTGCCGGTCTTGAAAACTTAAAAGGACACAGAACAGTTGGTGGTATGAGAGCAAGTATTTACAATGCTATGCCAATTGAAGGTGTTAAGGCCTTAGTAGAATTTATGGAAAAATTCGAAAAGGAAAATGCTTAATTTACGTTTAATAAGAGTTATTACAAATAATTTAAAATATTTAAAATAATATCTTATTAAAAACATTTATGGAGGTACATAAAAAATGACAAAAGTAAATTGCTTAAATCCTATTTCAAAATTAGGACTTAACAAATTAAATGATAACTATGAAATCGTAGATGATTTTAATGAGGCAGATGTGGCACTTGTAAGAAGTGCTGCAATGCATGACTTAGATTTACCAGCAAGCTTATTAGCAGTAGCAAGAGCCGGTGCAGGTGTAAATAATATTCCCCTTGATAAGTGTGCTGAAAATGGTGTTGTTGTATTTAACACACCTGGCGCAAATGCAAATGGTGTTAAAGAATTAGTAATGTGTGGTTTACTTCTTGGTTCAAGAGACATCATCGGTGGAAACAGATGGGTTGTTGACAACAAGGAAAATGCAAATATTAGCAAAGATATGGAAAAGGCTAAGAAGAACTTTGCAGGAAACGAAATCAAGGGAAAGAAACTTGGTATTATCGGTTTAGGAGCAATTGGTAGATTAGTTGCAAATACAGCCGTATCAATGGGAATGGAAGTGTATGGTACAGATCCATATCTTTCAGTAGAAGGAGCTTTAAGTTTAAAGAGAGCCGTTAATGTAGTTAAGACAAGAGAAGAAATCTTCAAGGAATGTGATTACATTACAGTTCACACACCACTTTTAGATGATACAAAGGAAATGATTAACAAAGATACAATTGCCATGATGAAAGATGGTGTTGTAATCTTAAACTTTGCAAGAGATTTATTAGTTTGTGATGATGATATTGTTGAAGCACTTAGCAGCGGAAAGGTTAAGAGATATGTAACTGATTTCCCTAATCCAAAGTTAGCTAACGTAGATGGTGTTATTGCTACACCGCATCTTGGAGCTTCAACAGCAGAATCAGAAGATAACTGTGCAATTATGGCAGTAGAAGAAATCGTTGATTTTGTTGAAAACGGAAATATTAAAAATTCAGTAAACTATCCTGCAGCAACATTAGGTGTATGTGATAAGACAAGTCGTGTTACAGTTTGTCATAAGAACATACCAAACATGATTGGACAGCTTTCATCAACAATTGCTGCTGAAGGAGTGAACGTTGCAGACATGGTAGATAAGTCAAAGGGTGATTTTGCTTACGCAATCATTGATTTAGACCATAGTGCAACAGATACTTTAATTGAAAAATTAAATGCTGTAGATGGCGTAATTAAGGTTAGAGTAGTAAAGTAGAACTAATCAATTAGGTTATATACTAAAAAAGAGACTATTGATTAGAATAGTCTCTTTTTTATATATTAAGGTTATACGAAAATTTGAGTGAAATAATCTGAAAATGGAGAGTAATATGAACTTTTTTTTAGCAACAGATATTGGAGAAGAAATAAGTGAAAAAGTAAGTGAGAATAGCGCTGAAAAAGTTTCAGAGCTTTCAAAGTTATTTGATGGATTGTCATCTAAAATGATAAGTTTAGGAATAAATATTATAAATGCTGTAATAATCTTTATTATTGGAAAAATAATTATAAAATTATTGCGTAAACTTTCTAAAAAAATTATCGGCAGAACAAGTGCAGACGAAGCAGTAGTAAAATTTGTCGATTCAATAATTAAAATAACAGGATATTTTATTGTATTCATTGTAATTTGTTCAGAACTTGGAATTGAGACAACATCATTTATAACAGTATTAGGTAGTGCCGGTGTTGCAATTGGTTTGGCATTGCAGGGCAGCTTATCAAATTTTGCAGGTGGTGTTTTATTACTTCTTACAAGACCTTTTAAAGTGGGAGATTATGTTGTAATTGAAGGTCATGAAGGTATAGTAAAAAAGGTGGATATTATTTATACAACAATTGTGAAGTTTGATAATACCATAATTAAATGCCCAAATGGCGACGTGGCAAAAAAAGTGATTATAAATTACTCAAATGAAAACGGAAAACGTGTTGATGTTAAGTTTTCAATTCATTATGACAGCGACATAAATAATGCAAAAAAAATAGTTATGGATGTTATAAGAAATTGCAAATATGTTGATAAAGAACGAGAAAACAATGTAGTTGTAATGAAACTCGCTGACAGCGGTATAGATATGGAAACAAGAGCCTGGGTAAAACCCGATGATTACTGGGATGCATATTTTTATTTAATAGAAAATATAAAAGCTGAGCTTGAAAAGAATAATATAGAAATTCCATATAATCAGTTAGAAGTTCATATAAATAATAAAAATGACAATAATGCTGACAATATGTAAGTTTTGTAAATAGTAAATTAGATTGAATAATGATATAACATAAAGAATTTAAACTGAAAAATTATTCAAAATATAGTTAGTAGGGATAATTTAAAACTAGGATAAGGGGTGGATTTATATGATAGCAATAGTATGTTTAGATGAAAATAACGGTATGTTCTTTAATGAAAGAAGACAGAGTAAGGACAGATATGTTATTAGAGACATTGTGCACATGGTAGAAAATAACACATTATATATTAACGAATATTCAAAGGAATTATTTGAAAATACACCGGCAAATATTCAGATTTCTGAAGATTATTTTAATCAGGTGTCAGACAATGAGTATTGTTTTATTGAAAATCAAATTGTTGATATTTTGAAGGCAAAAAAAGTTGTTGTATACAGATGGGATAAAGTTTATCCGGCTGACTACAAGCTGCCATTAAGACAATATAAGCTTGTTAGTACACTGGAGTTTCAGGGATATTCTCATGATAAGATTGTAAAAGAGGTATATGAGAGAAATGAAACAATCAAAAAGTAAATTAAAAAAGATTCTAATTACACTGTTTATATGTTTTGTTGTTGTGGGGGTGGTTAATGAAACAGACCCAAATTACAATGATAAAGCAGAAACAACAGTAGCTACAACAAAACAGACAACAAAATTTGTAGCAAAGAATATTGAAAATGTTAGTACCCAAAATACAAAAGCAAAAAATAAAACAAACAATAGTAGCAAAAGTAAGAATAAAAGTGGCAAAAGTAAAAGTAGTAAGAATAAAACATCAACTAATAAAAAGAGCATAACTGTCAAAAAGACTAGCTATAAAAATATAAATGTAAAAAGTCTCAAATTTAAAGGCAAGGCTTACACAGTTATAAATAACAACAAACCATATTTTACCAAGAAGGAAATAACAAAAAAATCCTTTGAGTTATATTCTTCATTAGATTCTCTTGGTAGATGTGGCGTGGCAGTTGCTTCAGTTGGTAGAGACATTATGCCCACACAGAAGCGTGGTGCAATTGGTTCTGTAAGACCTACAGGTTGGCATACAATAAAATATTCTTTTGTTGACGGAAAATATTTGTATAACAGATGTCATTTAATTGGCTATCAATTAACAGGTGAAAATGCCAACGAAAGAAATCTGATTACGGGAACAAGATATTTGAATGTTGACGGTATGTTACCTTTTGAAAATATGGTAGCCGATTATGTGAAGGAAACAAACAATCACGTAATGTATAGAGTGACACCTATATTTAGCGGTTCTGAACTTGTTGCACGTGGTGTCTTGATGGAAGGTTACTCTGTTGAGGATTCAGGTGCAGGCATTGAATTTAATGTGTATTGTTACAATGCACAGCCTGGAGTAAGTATCACTTACAAAACAGGCGATAGCAAATCAACAGGTAAATATGCTAACACAGAAGACAATGAAAATAATAAGAAATATTCAAATAATATTGGAAATAAAAATTCAGGTACATCAGGTTCAAAGAAATCCACATCAAGCAGTGGAAAAGTTGAATATGTTTTAAATATGAATACTCACAAATTCCATTTACCATCATGTAGCAGTGTTAAGCGAATGAGTGAGTCAAATAAGGGTATATATACAGGTACAAGAGAAGATGTTATAAATCAGGGCTATGATCCATGTAAAATATGTAATCCTTAAATATAATGCATTTATTGCAAGTTAGGAGTTGAGAATGAATATAAAGGAAGAGGCAAAGGCAGTCAAATTGGCTTCACCTAAAATGGCAGGAACAAGTGAAGAAGCCAGAAATAAGGCGTTGCTGGAAGTAGTAAAACAATTAAAGGCAAGACAACAGGAAATTTTTGAAGCAAACGCAATGGACTTAAAACAGGCTGAAATTGATAAGGTTGCAGCACCTATTATTAAGCGACTAAAGTTTGATGAAACAAAATTAAGAGATGTAATTGCAGGCATTGAAGACTTAGTTAAACTGGAAGATCCTTTGTTTAAACAGGATATGCACAGACAGTTAGATGAGGGCTTGATTCTTTATAGAGAAACCTGTCCTATAGGTGTAATTGGCGTTATTTTTGAGGCGAGACCTGATGCCTTAATACAGATTTCATCCCTTTGCATAAAAAGTGGAAACTGCGTTATTTTAAAGGGTGGTAGTGAAACAATGAATAGCAACAGAGTGTTGTTTAACATAATTTACGAGGCTGTTATAAAGTCAGGTATGCCTGAAAACTGCATGCTTCAGTTAGAAGCAAGATCAGAAATTACAGACCTTTTAACATGCAACGAATCTGTAGATTTGCTTATTCCTAGAGGTTCTAATGCTTTTGTGCAGTATATTATGAATAATACAAAAATTCCTGTAATGGGACATGCAGATGGAATTTGTCATATTTATGTAGATAAAGAGGCAGATTTTAAGAAAGCCATTCCAATTATAATAGATGCGAAAACTCAGTATGTTTCAGCGTGCAATTCTGTAGAAACATTATTGATTCACAAAGATATAGTTGACGAATTTGTACCAAAGCTTTATGAAGCATTAAAAGAAAACAATGTTGAATTACGAGGCACAGAAGAAATCGTCAAATTAACAGGTTGCAATCAGGGAACAGAAGAAGACAACAGAAAAGAATACTTGGATTACATAGTATCAGCAAAGGTTATTAATTCATTAGATGAAGCCATTGAACATATTAATTATTTTGGCTCTCATCACACAGACTGTATCATTACAGAAAACAGTGAAACTGCAAATAAATTTATGAGATACGTGGATTCTGCCGGAGTTTATCAGAACTGTTCAACAAGATTTGCTGATGGTTATAGATATGGATTTGGTGCTGAAGTTGGAATCAGCACAAGTAAAATTCATGCAAGAGGTCCTGTTGGATTGGAAGGTCTTGTAAGTTACAAGTACAAATTATTTGGAAATGGAAATGTTGTTGATGATTATGCAAAAGGAAAGAAACAGTTCCATTTTAAAGACTTATAAGATATAGCAGGAATTCCATAAAAAATAATTTGAAAATGCATAAGAGAAATTCTAAAAGCAATAAGCTTATAAATAACATAATAAAAAGGTTGTTTAAACTTTTAGGTGAACTGTTTTTTACAGTTATCACTTTGTTTAAACAACCTTTTTTATAACCTTTTTAATAACTTATTTAAAAATCATTATTAATAGTTTTAACTTAAAAGTTATAGTTATAAGTTGTAAGTATAACTTTTAGAGTGTGTTTATTTGTAATATTTTTTTATCCTCAGATTCATAATAATATAATGTGTTATTATAAATTTTAGCATGAATATTATTTGCTTAAATATTCCTTGTAAATTTTAATGACTTTTTCCATGGCTTCAGGTCCCGGAGCACCGATAGTCATTCGCTTATTAACGCATGTTTCTAAGCTAATAGCTTCATATATATCGTCTTCAAATACAGGGCTGATTGCCTTATATTCTTCCAAAGTCATATCATCAAGGGCGATGCCTTTTTCTTCACAGAATAAAACTAACTGACCAACAATACCATGAGCATCTCTAAATGGTACCCCATGATTTACAAGATAGTCAGCAGCATCTGTAGCATTAGTAAAGCCATGCTTTGTGCTTGCTTCCATAACATCTTTGTTAAATGTCATTGTGTCAATCATTCCTGTAAATAAAAGAATACATCCTTTTACAGTATCAATAGCATCAAATGTAAGTTCCTTATCTTCCTGCATATCTTTGTTGTAAGCAAGTGGTAGACCTTTCATGGTTGTAAGAATTGATGTTAAGGCACCGTAAACACGACCTGTCTTACCTCTGATTAATTCTGCAATGTCAGGGTTCTTTTTCTGTGGCATAATACTTGAACCTGTGCTGTAAGAATCATCAATATTTACAAATCTATATTCGTTTGAATTCCAAATGCAGATTTCTTCGCAGAAACGGCTTAAATGCATCATTACTGTCGATAAAGCACTTAATAATTCAATGATGTAATCTCTGTCAGATACGGAATCCATACTGTTAAGAGTAGGGCCTGCAAAGTCAAGAAGACTGGCAGTATATTCTCTGTCTAATGGATAAGTAGTACCGGCTAAAGCACCTGAACCTAAAGGACAGTAGTTCATTCTATCGTAAATATCATCAAGTCTGTCTCTGTCTCTTTTAAACATTTCAAAGTAAGCTCCAAAATGATGAGCCAAAGTAATAGGCTGAGCTTTCTGCAAATGTGTAAAACCAGGCATAAATGTATTTGTGTTTGCTTCAATAACTTTTAAAAGTGAAGAGAGAAGGTCTTTTAACAACTGGTTAATTTCAACAACTTCATCTCTTGTATAAAGTTTCATATCAAGTGCAACCTGATCATTACGGCTACGTCCTGTATGAAGTTTCTTGCCGGCATCACCAATTCTTTCGATTAAGTTTGCCTCAACAAAACTGTGAATATCTTCGCTTTCCTTTGTGAAAACAAGATTTCCATTATCTATATCATTCTTGATACCTTCTAATCCTTTTATAATCTGGTTCATTTCATCCTCAGAAATTATATTTTGTTTTCCAAGCATCTTAACATGGGCAATACTTCCACGAATGTCCTGTGCATAGAATTTCTGATCAAAAGAAAGAGACTCGTTAAAATTGTGAACTAACTGATTCTCTTCTTTAGTAAAACGACCACCCCATAATTTCATATGTATACCTCGCTTATTTCTCTTATTTTTAGTAGCTAATATCATAAAGATATATTAAGCTACAACTATAAAAGTATATCATTTTGACTGTTGTTTTTCAAATATTCTTTTTTATTAGTGGATGTTAGTTATGTTTTATATTAATGGGTGTTAGTAGGTACTTTTTATAATTGTTAAATTGTCCGTTAAAATTGAATAAATAATGGCAGTGTACTTTGGAAAAAACTTTTGTTATACTAGAGCAGGCTAAAGATAAAAAGTAAAAATGGAGATAGATATGAAATTATATTTTGCACCGATAGATGGAGTGACAGGTCGTATATATAGAAATGCATTTACAAAGTTTTTTGTCTCACCGGACAAATATTTTGCACCTTTTATTTCTCCCTGTCATAATCCAAAATTAAAAGGAAAAGAAATTCGTGAGTTACTTCCCGAAAACAATGAAAATATTAATCTTGTCCCACAAATTATGGCAAATAATCCTGAATATTTTATAAAAGGGGCAAAGCAGCTTCAGGAAATGGGCTATAACGAAGTTAACTTAAATGCCGGCTGTCCCTCAGGTACGGTTGTGCCAAAAGGAAGAGGAGCAGGCTTCTTAAAAGACACAGATTTAATGGAAAAGTTTTTTGATGAAGTTTTTACCAAGCTTGATATGAAAATTTCTGTAAAAACAAGAATTGGAATCTTTGATGAAAGTGAATTTCCTGAGATAATGGAAGTGTACAATAAGTTTCCTTTTGAGGAAGTAATTGTGCATCCAAGAACCAGAGTTCAGCTTTATAACGGACTTCCCAACATGGAGAGTTTTGATTATGCCTACAAAGTAAGCAAAAATAAATTATGTTACAACGGAAATGTATTTTCGGTGGAAGATTATAATGATATTGTATCAAATTATGATATTGATTCTGTAATGTTAGGAAGAGGGTTGTTGAGAAATCCAAATCTTGTTAATGAAATCAAAGGTGGAGAGAAGATTTCCAAAGAAACTTTACGCCAGTTTCACGATAAGTTGTACGGGGATTTTGCTGGGGAAATGAGTGCTGACAAACATCTGTTAAATAAGATGATTGAAATGTGGAACTATTTGTCCTATGCAACAACAGACCCACATAAAACAGCCAAAATGATAAGAAAGTCTCAAAGTACATTTAAATACGAGAAGGCAGTAGAACAGATTTTTAATGAGTATGTGGTATAGAATATAAAAAACGATTAATTAAAAATAATATTGGATTTCTATATTTGTTAAAGAACCGTAAATTCAATAGAAATCAAAAAATAAAGATTTAATAGTATAGACATAATAAAAAATCCATTACTTAACAAATGAAAGTAATGGATTTTTTGTTGTATAAATTAATATATAAATTTTATTTAGCTAAAATTATTCGACTCAAATTATTTGGTATAAATTTTATTCAGCCTAAATTATTCGCCCTAAATTATCTGACTCAAATTATTTAGTTAAAATCTTAAGAATTTTATTACTACGTTCAATAAATGCTGTCATGCTGTCAGGATTTAATTGAGTATGACTGATTAAAGCTAAATCATAAAGCTGCTTGCAAATAAGTTCAGTGTTCTCACCTTCAGGATTTGCAACAATGTATTTAACTAAATCGTTGTTAGCGTTAAGAGTTAATGTTTCTCCGGCACCGCCAAACATTGAAGGATCCATACCTGCCATACCATACATTTTCATCATATCCTGCATACGACGTGTTTCTTCAGAAACAGTAATCATTGAAGAAATATTTTCGTCTTTTAATTTCTGAACCTTAATAGTAACATCACGTCCAAGTGCTTTCTTGAATGCATCAGTAAGCTTGTCTGTTAAATCTTTTGACTCATCTTCGCTTAATTCTTCTGTGAAAGAATCATTAAGTTCATCATCAATACGTTTAAACTTAACACCTTCATTTTTGGCTTCAAGCTGTGAAATGAAAGGCTGGTCGATGTTGTCTTTTAAAATAACAGCATCAATACCCTGATCCTTAAACATATTTACATACTGGCTTTGCTGTACAGGATCATTTGTGTAGAAAATAGTGTTTTCGTGTTTTTCCTTATTTTCCTCTAAAGCTTCTTTAAATGTAAGATATTTATTGTCTAAATTCTTAAAGAGAACATAGTCTGACATTTTATCGCAGAACTTTTCGTCTTTTAAGCAACCAAACTTGATGAATGGGCTAATATCATCCCAATATTTCTCGTAGTTTTCTTTATCTGTCTTACACATGCCTGATAATTTATCAGCAACCTTTTTAGTAATGTAATCAGAAATCTTTTTAACAAAACCATCATTCTGAAGAGCAGAACGTGATACATTTAAAGGTAAATCAGGACAATCAATAACACCCTTTAATAACATAAGAAATTCAGGTATAACTTCCTTGATGTTATCGGCGATAAATACCTGATTGTTATATAATTTAATTGTTCCTTCGA
>OLOJ01002406.1_pt1 | contig 15269 bp, 7 predicted proteins | sample 1672251 | NCBI WGS metagenome assembly OLOJ01 (sample SAMEA3136664, study PRJEB25190) | human gut metagenome | biome: human gut; feature: human-associated habitat; material: faeces | place: Austria | collected 2013 | reverse complement strand
CAGGCCGCTTCGCGTCCAGCTCCCCTCCAGGGGAGCCACCACAATCATAAGGTAAGATACTGGCTCCCCTTAGAGGGGAGCTCCGGCGAAAGCCGGTGAGGGGTGGTTCCTCGCGCAGAGCCTGATAAATGAGATTTGTGACTGGGCTCATCCGGCGGCCAATGGGCTGGCCGCCCTACCGTACAGTTACCAACAAAAGGCCTGTAATTTATACGCTCCTCCGAGGCGTCGGGGACGCCGCCCCCTACGGCATAGCAAGGTATATTGCAATTTTTAAATTGTGTATTGTTCCCAGTATTTCGGCAGGGTGGGGTCCCCCGCCCTACTGGCCTGGCAAATATTTCACCGAACCTATGCCCACAAATACAAAAATGCCGCAGCAGACTGTTACATCTGCTGCGGCATTTCTATTTAGGGGTTAATGGGCTGGGTTACAGCTCATTGTTCAGGCTGTGGGATTACTGCCGAATGCCGGTTTTCTTATCGAAATGATAAGTGCGGCCATCGATGACTGCATCGCCCTTAGCCATGGTGCCATAGATCGGGTCGAAATAGTAACGCTTGTCAGCGCTCCAGCCCTTGATCATGTGGCCCTGTGCATCGTAACGGACCCACTTGCCGGTACCATCGGGCCTATCAGCCCACTGGCCAGCTTCGGATTCCTGATAGACATCCTTGCTGGTGGCTTTCTTGCCCTGATCAACAGAGTCCAGCCAGTACCAAGCATCGGAAGCCGGGTCATAGATTTCCTTGCCGCGGCCTTCCAGACCCTGGCGAACGCCATTTTCGTACCAGTAATCGGCGCCATTGATGGTTACCCACTGTTTATCAAGGCCAATGCCGGTGTTCTGATCGAACGCGCACGGTACGCCGTCAATTTCGGTAACACCCTTGGCCATAGCGCCGGTGATCAGGTCAAAGTAGTAGGTGCCCTTATCGGTCGTCTGCCAGCCCTTGACCATGTGGCCGTTCTCATCGTAACGGACCCACTTGCCGGTGCCATCGGGCTTATCAGCCCACTGGCCGGCGGCGGATTCCTGGTAAACGTCCTTGCTGACGGTCATTGCGCCGCCCTGGACAGCATCCAGCCAGTACCAAGCGTCGGAATCGGGATCATAGATCTCTTTGCCGCGGCCGGTGGTACCCTGCTTCACGCCCTTTTCGTACCAGTACTTCTTGCCGTTTTCTTCAACCCAGCCGTTCTTCTCGCCGTACTTGGCGGTGTAGTCCTTGCCGTTGAAGTTGACAGCAGCGGTGGTAACGCCGCTGGTCTGCTTTACCGTTGCATCCACGAACTGAGCGCTTGCGCAGTTCTTATCGGTGCAGGTAAAGACAGCCATTGCGGTAATGGTGGTCTTTTCAGCAGCGCCATGAACGGTGCGTTCCTCGGCTTCGAGAGCCTCGGTTTCGGTGTTGTCGCCGCCGTTCTCATCCGGAGTGGTGGGTTCGGTGGGCTCAGTAGGTTCAGTAGGCTGAACAGCAGTGAAGGTTGCTTCGATCTTCACATAGTTTTCAGGCATAGTGAAGGTGTAAGTGTTGCTAGCTTCCTTAACCTTGGCTGTAATGTCTGTAGGTTTGTTGCCTTCCTGATAAGAAGCACTAGCCAGCTCATATCCAGCCTCTGCGGTAAAGGTAGCAGTAACATTCTCGCCAACCTTGAAGTACTTCTTGCCGCCCTCAAAGGTAACAGAACCATGTTCAGTCGGTGCAACCTCAACACCATATGCAACGATTTCAAACGTTGCGGTGACAGTTACGTTGTCGGCAGGCATGGTGAAGGTGTAAGTGCCGTCAGCACCAGCGGTGCATGCAACTGCAGCACCCTTGCTGTCAGCAACTTTCAGGCCGTCCTCAGCCAGCACAGCCTGAGAGTACATAGTCTCGTCTGCCTTAACAGTCAGGGTAACGGTATCACCTGCTGCGGCGGTTTCCTTATCAGCGGTTACAGTGCCGTTGGTAGCTTTGTTCACTGTCACAGTGTAGGCTTCCGGTTTCTTTTCGACATACTCTGCAGTGACTTTGACATCAGCTGCGGGCATCTTAAAGGTAGCCTTGCCTTCTGCGTTCGGGGTCAGCTTTTCGGTCTTGGTATCTTCGCCGCTCTTGTAGCTGTAGGTCAGGCTGTCAGCCTTGAGCTGGTAGTTATCAGCTGCCTTAACGGTAACGGTAACTTCGGTGCCCTCAACAGCTGCGGTTGCGCTCACCTTGGTTTCGCCGTTCTTGTTCGCAGTGTCTGCCACAGTAACCTTGTATTCCTTAACAAACTCTGCGCTGACGTTGACGGGGTAAGCAGGCATTGCAAAGGTGTAGGTGTTGGCTTCGGTACCAGCTTTCACTTCAACGGTCTGTTCCTTGTTGTCGGCATCGGTGTAAGTAACCTTCAGGCCATTTTCCTTCAGGGCATAACCGGCATCCGGGGCAACCTTAACAGTAACGGTCGCGCCCTCAGCAGCGGTGGCCGGGCTGATTTCCAACTTGCCGTTGGTGGTTGCCGCCTGCTTGACCTCATAGGTCTTAGCGTCTTTGGTAACGCTGATGGCCACATCGCCGTCCGGCATGGTGAAGGTGTAAACCGTCTTAGCCTTTTCGGTGGTAGCCTGGGCTGCGGCTTCGTCCTGCGCTGCTTCCTGAACTTCAGTCAGGGCAACATCGGTATCGCCGTTCTTTGCGGTAACGGTAACGATATCGGTGCCTTCCTTTTCTACGGTCAGGGTAACGGTATCGTCCTTGATGTAGGTGTTGTTGGTGGTGCCCAGGGTCAGGGTAACGCCTTGAACTGCATCGGGCAGGGTAACAGTGTGGGGGGTGCTTTCGGTTGCGGTATGGCAATCAGAGCACAGGTACACATTGTTGCCAACGGACTTGGTTTCCAGCTCGTCCAGCTTCCAGGTATGGCCCTTGGGCAGTGCGCCGTCAGCGTACTTCTTTTCACCCTTGGTCAGGCCGTACTTGGTGGTGCGGTCCTGGGTGTAAGCGGGGGTATCGCACCATGCTTCAACGGAAACATTGGTGGTTGCGCCGCTGCTCAGGTCGCTGACCATGTCGGACATCGGCATGGTTTCAACCAGGTTAGCGCACCACATGAACTCTTCGTTCTTGTTCTTCTCGTCAGAGCTGCCCATGTTCTGGTTGTAACTCGGGTTGTAGTTCCAGGACTCGGTCTTGTAGCTCTTACGGTTTGCATAAGAAGTGCCGGCGGCATCGGTCTTGACTTCTGCCTTGCCGTCCACCAGTTCCTTATAGGTGTTGGACAGGTTGGTGCCGACAGAAACGACCAGCTGATCTTTGGTGGTGTTGATGCCGGTGATCACAGTCTGGCCCTGCTGGGTGGTGGTAGCAAAGCTGTAGCTGTCACGCAGGGTCAAGCCAGCCAGAGGATGGTTCTTGAAGGTGCCCAGATACTTCACACTGCTGGTATCCTGGGCGCTATCCATGATAACCATGCTCATGCCGGGAAAGTGGGTATCGGGAACCATGTTGCCGTCCTTATCCTTGGTCAGCTTAATGCCGCCATAGACGGTGTTGTATTCCTTCACTTCTTCCACTGCGCCGGTGGTCGGGTCCATACGGTAGATGGCGTTGTTGACGTTGAAGTACAGCTTGCCATCATACAGTGCGGTAGAGTGTACCAGTGCGGGGTAGATCCGCTTTGCAGCAGCGTCTGCCAGGCACTCGGTGTTCAGGTTGTTTTCAACCTTGGTATGCTTATCTGTTGCACTGGTATCGATCTTATAGATGGTGCCAGCTTCGGCCAGAACCTCGGCATTGCTGTCGTCATCATTGAAGTTGCTGCTGGTTTTCTTCAGATCGTTGTAGTACATCAGGATGATATCAAACGGGTCATCCGTCTTGGTAAAGCTGCTCATGCTGAAGCCGCCGGAGCTGCTGGAATCCTCTTTGCGGATATAGTAGTTCGCATTACGCGGACGTGCTTCCAGAGTATCGGGGCCCTGGTTCTGCATCTTCTTCATGAACTGCTGCATCTGGGAGTTGTTACCAGAGCTGCTGGAACCAGAATTGCCGCTGTTGCCGTTCTCGGACTGCTGGCGGCGCATGTTGTTGTACAGGTTCTGGTTGGTCGTGGTATCAACGTAATAGAAGTAATTATTGTCGAAGTAGATGGGGCTGCAGATAGAGGTGAACCAGGTATCCTCGTAGCAGGTATCGGTGTAACGGGTCTCGTTCTTGTTCTCCGCCTTGGTGTAAGAGTAATGCGGCTTGCCGTTGTTCAACACAACATTGCCGTCATCATCCACATCGGGATTCTTGTTCTTGGTGTAGGTGTAGCCATCGTACAGCGAGTCAATGTAATCATAGTACTTGCTGTAACGGCCTTCCAGACCGGAGGGAGAAACCAGGAAGTTGACATGGCGCATGTCGCCTGCGTTCTCAACGCGGGTCTGGGCCATGCACTCGGTGTTCACGTCGTCATAGCAGACGTCAACATAGTACCAGTTCTTGTTGGGTTCGCCGGTGGTCATCGTAGCAGAGTTGCTGTCGCCCTGCAGCTTGTTGACCTTGACTGCGTTGAAGTAGTGGACGTTGTTGAACATGCCGCCGCCGAACGCATTACCGGCAACACTGGTATCAGAAGTATCGCAGTAATACAGGATCTGGGCAAAGTCAACAACAGCGTTATCGCCTACTTCATCGGGGGTCTTCCAGCTGCCGTCATCATTCTTATAGATGCTCTTGTTGTCAGGCAAATTCTGGACCATGTAGTTAAATGCAGATGCATAGCCCAGGCAGATGCAGCCATACTCAACGCCGGAAGCGCCGATCCCGCCGCCCAGCAGGGCACCGAAAGCAGTCATCTGGATGGGGTCGTTGTTGCCGCCGCCGGTGATATCGCCCATGGAGCCCATATCGAATTCTGCAACCTGGGAGATCCAGTCGTGCAGGATCAGCAGTTTGGTGACATAGTCAGCGCTGTCACCCAGCTTGGCAACCTGTGCCAAGCCTGCATCACGGATGGCTTTCAGAGCTTCGCCATAGGTCATAACGTAAGACATAAAGCCCTGCGGCAGGAACTGCAGCATATATGCCATGGTCGTCGGGGGCACATCCTGGTTGGGGTCCAGGTTGCACAGCACTTTGATTGCGCCCATGGTGCCGGTGATGCTGCCATCCTCGCCCTGCTTCTGAACGCCCTTGGAGGTCCAGAACGGAGCAGCCACGCCGAAGTACTCTGCTTCGTCCTGGTTGAACTGCGACAGCTGGAAGTAGTAGTAGTTCATCTGCGCAGTCGAGACATCGTAAGTATTGGTGACCTGGTTGCCCTGGTCGTCCACATACACGGCAGTCTTCTGGCTGTCGTACAGCAGCAGGCTGTTCTTGCCCTTGTTGTCGCCGCTCTGATAGGTGAAGTTCACCTTGCTTGCGTCAACCGGGTTGTTCTGCATATCGTACCAGTTGCCGTCCTTCATTGCGGACACCAGGGTAACGCCGGTGCCGCCGGAGGTGGTATCCAGGGTCGGGGTGCCGCCCACATTGATGTAGACGGAATTGTTATTCTGGTCTACCACAACGCTGACCGGCATGGTCATTACCGGCTGGGTTTTGATTTCTTCGCCGCAGACAGCGCACTTGAAGGTGACGCTGGTGCATTCCCAGTCAATGGTAACGGGAGCGCCGGCAGAAATTTTGCCGGTTTCGCTGTCATAGAACAGCTGGGCGTTGCTGTAGTCAGCTTCCAGCTTGCCCTCGACCTTCTTCATTTCCCAGTTGAAGGTAGCAACAAAGTTGCCATCTGCATCCTTGGACACAACATGGCTCTGGCAGGGCAGGGCGGCAATGTCGTCGGTGCGGGTGGTGGGTTCCTTGTATTCCTTCTTAACCGGGCTCTTGTCAGCGGGCACGCTGGCAGAGTAAACGGTCTTGCCGGCAACGCCGGGCTTTGCATCGGTGGTATCCTTGGTTACGGTGCCTTCTACCTTCTGGTAGGCATCGTCCTTTTCACAGGTATACACAGCGGTGTAAGCCCAGCCGTCATCGGTCTTGGTCCAGTAACCATCGGGGGTTTCCTTCCAGGTATGGGTGTGGCCATCCTCCGGGTTGGTGTCATTCCAGTACCATTTCGGCTCGCCATAGGTATGGCCGTCTGCAGCGGCGCTGGCAGCAAAGGTATCGGAGTTTTCAGCAACGTAAGCCTGTGCGTAGCTGTCAGCCTGCTGCGCAATCACTTCATCATCGCTGTTGGTCATGGACTCCATCGCAGAGGTCATGCCGGAGCTGCCGGTAAAGGTAACGGCGGTCACAACGCCTGCGGCGTTCGTCTCATAGCCCAGGTCGGTAACGGCGCTGGACAGATGATACGTTTTGATGGTGGCAGCCATCACCGATGCCATCTCGTCCTTGTTCAGGCCATAGGCTTCGGTGTTGATCTTGCCGGCTGCGGCGTTGGCGTACATGGCATCGGCCAATGCATTTTCCAGCGCTGCAAGGCTCATGCCCGCCTTGCTCTGTGCAGTCGCTTCCAGCTTGGCATCGTCCTGCTCCAGTTCATGCACTTCGCCCTGGGCAGCCAGCGTTTGGGCTGTCTGCTTGATCAGGTCTTCGGTGCTGGTGAACTTGGGCAGGGACTGCACAGCGCTGGCCGCGCTTGCTGCGCTAGCTGCAACAGACTGCGCTACCGAAGAATCAATCTTGGTAGTTTCGGCTGCTGCGGGAAGCGCCACGCTCTGGGCAACCATGGCTGCTGCCAGCACGGATGCACCAAAACGCTGAAGGTTTTTCTTCATAGTTTTATCCTCCCTTAAGTGTTACTACTTTCCCCTTTTGTGTGAAAAGTGGTACGGCAGATGTGCGGCACTTTGCAGGTGTTGATTGCAAAACGCCTGGTTGTGCTCCCTCGGTCTGGCGATCCCTTGCCGGGCTGCGGCCTGCTTTTGGGGCTTTTGGCCCCGGCACAGCGGCTGACAAAACGTTGTACCGGCTGCATGCCTTGATCCCGCAAATGATAACCATTCCGACACATCTAGGTATATACATTATATCACAGTTGCCAGAATTTGCATAGTTAATTAGAGCGGTTTCTATGTAAATTTTTGTCCTTGAATCAACTGAAACCTGCTTTTCGCACATTATTTGCGCTGCGGTGCGGTGACCCTTTGGCGGTATTTATTAACATTTTTGAATGGTTTATTCCTGATTTTATCAAATGATTAAACATTTACCCCGATAATGTTCTTTGCAATCTCTTAATCCAATCATCCGGTATTGTGATCGCGCATTTTTTGCCATTTCGGCTTGGCTTGTTGTTGAGAGATTTGGCAGAGATTGGAGGAAACTTGAAGGGAAAATTGGAGGTTGAGAATTGCCCATTATAAATTGTACTGTTGAGAGCGTTCCTGACCGTTCCGAAAACTTAGGGATAGATCAACCCTTGCCCCTTAATCGCGACCGGAAATACACCTTCCCAAGGTAGGGCGGTGTGAGTGCCCCCTCCTGCTCCACTTTTTCAAAGTTCCGAATGGTGTCCTCTCCCCTATCTACAATTCCTGATGTTTTCATGATGCCTTCCTTGGTCTTCCACACCCGGCCTTTGCCCCCTCCCCGTCCCATAAGTCGTATACAACAAAAAGGCCCCTGCCTTAACAGCAGGAGCCTTGAAAGCTATATCACAAGCCGAAAATTACTTCTCGATCTTGGAAACAACGCCGGAACCAACAGTGTGGCCGCCTTCGCGGATAGCGAAACGCATGCCTTCTTCCATGGCAACCGGGGTGATCAGCTCAACGTGCATATCAACGTTATCGCCGGGCATGCACATCTCAGTGCCTTCGGGCAGGGTGATGATGCCGGTAACGTCGGTGGTACGGAAGTAGAACTGAGGACGATAGTTGTTGAAGAACGGGGTATGACGGCCGCCTTCTTCCTTCTTCAGGACGTAAACATGGCCATCGAAAGTGGTGTGGGGATGAACAGAGCCGGGAACAGCCAGAACCTGGCCACGCTCGATCTGGTCACGGTCAATACCACGCAGCAGAGCGCCGATGTTGTCGCCAGCCTGAGCGAACTCGAGGCTCTTGCGGAACATTTCCAGACCAGTGATGGTGGTGGTCAGCTTCTCTTCCTTCAGACCAACGATTTCCATCTGATCGCCGACATGAGCAGTACCACGCTCAACACGACCGGTAGCAACAGTGCCACGGCCGGAGATGGTCATAACGTCCTCAACGGGCATCAGGAACGGCTTATCAGCAGCACGGTCCGGAGTCGGGATGTAGTTGTCAACAGCGTCCATCAGCTCCCAAATGCACTTGTATTCCGGAGCATCGGGATCCTTGGAAGTGCTCTCCAGAGCCTTCAGAGCGGAACCACGGATGATCGGGGTGTTGTCGCCATCGAAATCCTGGCTGTCCAGCAGTTCGCGGACTTCCATTTCGACCAGGTCGAGCAGCTCTTCGTCGTCAACCATATCGCACTTGTTCAGGAACACAACGATCTTGGGCACGCCAACCTGACGAGCCAGCAGGATGTGCTCACGGGTCTGCGGCATCGGGCCATCGGTTGCAGCAACAACCAGGATAGCGCCGTCCATCTGAGCAGCACCGGTGATCATGTTCTTGATGTAGTCAGCATGGCCCGGGCAGTCAACGTGGGCATAGTGACGCTTCGCGGTGTGGTACTCAACGTGAGCGGTGTTGATCGTGATACCACGAGCCTTCTCTTCAGGAGCCTTATCGATGCTGGAGTAATCCATGAAATCGGCGTCGCCCTTCAGAGCCAGAACCTTGGTGATAGCGGCAGTCAGAGTGGTCTTGCCGTGGTCAACGTGACCGATGGTACCGATGTTGACATGCTCCAAAGAGCGGTCAAATTTTTCCTTTTCAGCCATTGGAAGTATCCTCCTTTAATTCAAACAGATAAAATAGCCTGTTGTAAGGCTATCATACTAGATTTTTCAAGAAAAATCAAGTATTTTGCGCGAATTTGTGCAGAATCAGCCCTTATTGCGCTCGGTCATGATCTTATCTGCAACACTCTTGGGAACCTGCTGGTAATCAGCCGGCTCCATGGAGTACTGGCCACGGCCCTGGGTCTTGGAACGCAGGTCAGTAGCGTAACCGAACATCTCGGACAGAGGAACCATAGCGGTGACACGGGCAGTGCCATCGGTGGATTCCTGGTTCTGGATCGCGCCGCGGCGGCTGTTCAAGTCGCCAATGACGTTGCCCATATACTCGTCAGGAACAACAACGTCAACCTTCATGATGGGCTCCATAATGACGGGGTCAGCCTTCTTCATAGCATCCTTGAATGCCATGGAACCGGCGATGGAGAACGCCATTTCAGAGGAGTCAACTTCATGATAGGAGCCGTCCCACAGAGTGACCTTGACATCCACGACAGGATAGCCAGCCAGAATGCCGGACTTCATCGCGCCCTGGATACCGTTGTCAACAGCGGGGATGTATTCCTTCGGGATAGCGCCGCCAACAATACCGTTGACAAACTCATAACCCTTACCCGGGTTGGGCTCAATCTTGATCTTAACGTGACCATACTGGCCCTTACCACCGGACTGACGTGCGTACTTGGTTTCCTGGTTAGCATCCTTGCGGATGGTTTCACGGTAGGCAACCTGAGGTGCGCCAACGTTAGCTTCGACCTTAAACTCGCGGAGCAGACGGTCCACGATGATTTCCAGGTGGAGCTCGCCCATGCCGGCGATGATGGTCTGACCGGTTTCTTCATCGGTCCAGGTACGGAAAGTCGGGTCCTCTTCAGCCAGCTTAGACAGGGCAATACCCATCTTCTCGCTGCCAGCCTTGGTCTTGGGCTCGATGGCAACGCGGATAACCGGCTCGGGGAAGTTCATGGACTCGAGGATGATGGGATGCTTCTCATCGCACAGGGTATCACCAGTGGTGGTGTTCTTCAGACCAACAGCAGCGGCGATATCGCCAGCGTAGCAGATGTCGATATCCTTACGGTTGTTTGCATGCATCTGCAGGATACGGCCGATACGCTCGTCCTGATCCTTAACAGAGTTGTAAACAGTGGTGCCAGCCTCAACGGTACCAGAGTACACGCGGAAGAAGCACAGCTTACCGACATACGGGTCAGTCATAATCTTGAATGCCAGTGCAGAGAACGGCTGATCATCGGAAGAAGTGCGATCTTCTTCCTCGCCAGTCTCCGGGTTGGTGCCCTTGATGGCCGCAACGTCGGTCGGAGCAGGCATATAATCAACGATTGCATCCAACAGTTTCTGAACGCCACGGTTCTTGTAAGAAGAGCCGCAGACAACAGGAACGATCTCGTTGGAAATAGTAGCCTTACGCAGAGCAGCCTTGATTTCTCCCTTGGTCAGCTCTTCGCCTTCCAGGTACTTCATCATCAGCTCTTCGTCGGTCTCAGCAACAGCTTCGATCAGCTTGTCATGATATTCCTGAGCCTGTTCTTTCAGGTCTTCAGGAATTTCCTCAACGCGCACATCATTGCCCATATCATCATAGTAGATATCGGCGTTCATGTCGATCAGATCGATGATGCCGCGGAAAGTGTCTTCCTGGCCGACAGGCAGCTGGATAGGCACACCGTTGGCATGCAGACGATCATGCATCATCTGTACGCAGCGGAAGAAGTCAGCACCCATGGTATCCATCTTGTTGACGTAAACCATGCGGGGAACCTTGTACTCGTCAGCCTGGCGCCAAACGGTTTCAGACTGGGGCTCAACGCCACCCTTTGCGGCCAGAACGGTAACAGAACCGTCCAGAACACGCAGAGAACGCTGAACTTCAACAGTAAAGTCAACGTGGCCCGGGGTGTCGATGATGTTGATACGATGACGGTTCTTTTTGAACAGAGCCGGATCGTGCTGGGTCTCGGTGTGGCTCCAGTAGCAGGTGGTTGCAGCGGAAGTGATGGTGATACCACGTTCCTGTTCCTGCTCCATCCAGTCCATCGTAGCAGCGCCGTCATGAACTTCGCCGATCTTATGGTTAATACCGGTGTAGTACAGAATGCGCTCGGTGGTGGTGGTCTTGCCTGCGTCGATGTGGGCCATGATACCGATATTTCGGGTCATTTGCAGGGATACGTCTCTCGGCGTTGCCATGGCTTAAACCTCCTCAGTAAGCAGATCAATAACGGTAATGCGCGAAAGCCTTGTTGGCTTCTGCCATCTTGTGGGTATCTTCGCGCTTCTTGACAGCGCCGCCAACGTTGTTGGTAGCGTCGATGATCTCGGCGGCCAGGCGAGCGGACATGGTCTTTTCACCACGGCTGCGGCTGTACAGAGTCAGCCAGCGCAGGCCGAGGGTCTCGCGGCGGGCGGGGCTTACCTCCAGGGGAACCTGGTAGGTGGAGCCGCCGACACGGCGGGCCTTAACTTCGAGGCTGGGCATGATGTTTTCCATGGCCTTCTCGAACATTTCGAGAGGATCGTTGCCGGTCTTCTCTTTGACAGTCTCAAAAGCTTCATAAACGATCTTCTGAGCGACGCCCTTCTTGCCATCCAGCATGATGCTGTTGACCAGACGGGTGACGAGCTTGGAATTGTAAATAGGATCAGCCAGAACTTCGCGCTTTGCGATTTTACCTCTTCTGGGCATCTTTCTTCCCTCCTTCACATTAATGATATCATCGGTACTCGAAAGTTAAAGAAAACTCCCGTTATGCCACAAAAGGGTCAGCTGACCATTTTATGGCGAAAAGATGTTTCCTTACTTCTTGGCACCGGCCTTGGGACGCTTTGCGCCGTATTTGCTGCGAGCCTGGTTACGGTTTGCAACACCCTGAGTATCCAGAGTACCACGGATGATGTGGTAACGGACACCGGGCAGGTCCTTAACACGACCGCCACGGATCAGGACAACGCTGTGCTCCTGCAGGTTATGGCCGATACCAGGAATGTAGGAGGTGACCTCGATACCATTCGTCAGGCGGACACGGGCAACTTTACGCAGAGCAGAGTTGGGCTTTTTGGGGGTCATGGTACGAACAGCGGTGCAAACACCACGCTTCTGGGGGCTGTTCATGGTGGTGTACTGCTTCTTCTGGGAGTTGTAGCTCTTCTGAAGGGCAGGAGCAGTGCTCTTGGTTACCAGGACCTCACGGCCTTTGCGTACGAGCTGGTTAAAAGTAGGCATTTCTTTTCTCCTTTCTTGATTATTCCGCGCAGTTTTTTGCGGGGGTTGTGCTTCCATTTTGGCCGCACTTGACCCCTTAACTCACGCATTTATTATAATAGCGGATAAACCACGCTCTGTCAAGAGTATTCACAAAAAATATTTCAAATAATCGTGCAAGATGCTGATTTTCTGCACTGGGGGTTCTAATTTTGCGTTTAAGGTGTATCTGAAAACAAAGAATCAGATACACCCCAGGACTTTCCCCTGCTTATTTTGCAGCTTCCAGCTGTGCCACGCAGGCTTCGGCTTCGTCCAGAATGCGGCCGAACTTATCCAGGGCAGCATCCACCGGGGCGGGGGTGGTCAGGTCCACACCGGCATGGCGCAGCTCATCCAGCGGGTAAGCGCTGCCGCCCATGTGCAGGAACTCCAGGTACTTCTTAACAGCCGGTTCGCCGTTCTTCAGGATGCCCTCAGACAATGCCACGGCAGTGGAATAGCCGGTTGCATACTTATAAACATAGAACGGGCGGTAGAAGTGCGGGATGCGTGCCCACTCGTACTGTACTTCGTCATCCACAACCAGCTCCGGTCCAAAGTAGTCCACAATGAGCTTCTTGTACAGATTGTTCAGGGCGGCGGGATTCAGGGCTTCGCCGCGCTCGGCCATGGCGTGGGCATCGCGCTCAAACTCGGCAAACATCGTCTGGCGGTAGACGGTTCCCTTGAAATTTTCGAGGTACTGATTCAGCAGGGCCAGGCGGGTTGCGGGATCCTGGTTCTTTTCTGCCAGCAGGTGCTCAATGAGCAGGTTCTCGTTGACGGTGGAAGCGACCTCTGCGACAAACAGGGTATAGTCGGCATACTGGGCAGGCTGGGTATGGCGGCTGAACCAGCTGTGCATGCTGTGGCCCATCTCATGCGCAATGGTGGAAACGCTGTCCAGCGTACCGGTAAAGTTGCACATGATATAGGGGTTGGAATCATAGCTGCCGCCGGAGTAAGCGCCGCCGCTCTTGCCCTTGTTGGGGAACACATCGATCCAGCGCTCGGCAAAGCCCTTGCGAACGATGGTGCCGTACTCTTCGCCCAGCGGTGCAACGGCATCCAGAACCATCTGCTTGGCCTGGTCATAGGTGTAATGGGCGCTGACGCCCTTGGTCAGCGGGGCGTACACATCATAGTAGTGCAGCTCGTCCACACCCAGGATGCGCTTGCGCAGAGCAACATAGCGGTACATATCCGGCAGGTGCTTGCGCACAGTAGCCACCAGGTTATCATAGACCTGGCCGGGCACGTTCTCCCCTGCCATGGACATGGCGCGGGAAGATTCATAATGACGGACGGAGGCTTCGGCGGTAGCGGTCTTGACAGCGCCGGAGTAAGAGGCAGCCAGCGTGTTGATGTGCTGGCGGAAGCTCTTGTAGTAGCTTTCAAAGGCATTCTTGCGCAGCACGCGGTCATTGGAGGTTTGCAGCAGGATGTAGTTGGAAGCGGTCAGCTCCACATCGTTGCCCTCGCCATCCTTGACGGAATCGAACACCATGTCGGCGTCTTCCAGGTTATCGGCAACATTTTTCGGGGTGCCGAACGCCTCACCGAAAGCAGCCAGCAGCTTTTCTTCCGGGGCGGTCAGGGTGTGAGGCTTTGCACGCAACAGGTCTTCCAGAGCAAAACGATAGGGGGCGACCTGCTCGTCAGCCATGATGGCATCCAGGGTTTCCTGCGGCAGTGCCAGGATTTCCGGCTGAGCATAGGCGATGGTACCGACAGCCTTTACATATTTGGCGGTAGCGCGGGCATCCATGCTCTGGGCGTCATCAGCACGGGTATCCTCGCTCAGACGCAGGCTGGTGTAGACAGCCAGGTTTTCCAGTTCACGGAACACGCCGATTTCTGCATCATAAAATTCACGAATGCTGGCAGCGTTGTTCAGCTTGCCCTCCCAGGCAGCCAAAGCTTCAATTTTGGGGTCAATGGCGGCAAAAGCCTTTTCCCATTCCGCATCGCTGGCGTACATTTTGGTCAGGTCCCACTGGTACTGCGGGTCCATCTCTTTGCGTTCTTTCAATGCTTCCGACATGGCGGATTCTCCTTTTCTATATGGTGTCTTTCTGAGCCAGTCAGGGAAGCGTTCTCCCCTGCCCTCCATGCAGGCACCATTCATCCTGCACAGACAAACCCAGTATAAAAGTATTATACACCAAATGTTAGAAAAAACAAATCCGTTTTTATTTAACAAAAAACTTGCGCAGAAACAGTGTTTATGCACGGTTCCTGCACAGGCTCATTTCTCTAACTTTCTTTATTTGTCATTTGCCCGGCTTTCCAGCAGGCTTCTTACTTCTCCTGCCAACGCTTCACTTTCATTTGTCGTAAAGATACAATCAGACTGGTCTTTCCCGATTCTGAAAAACACCTGATAGTCCTTATTTCCGCAGAACGTCAGCACATCCAGCATGGGCTCGCTCTCCCCTGCCTGATAAGTAACCCAGAAGCGCAGCCGCAGTGGATTGGGGGTGATTTTTCCCGCCTGTTCATTGGTCACGCCATTGCGGCAGACAAGATATGCGGTTGTATTCTCCTGGTCGGAAGGCAGGTCCACCCGCTGCATATAAACACCATTTCCCATTGTTTCGCAGTGCTGCATCCATGCGGCAACCTCGGGGTAGCTCTGCCATTCCTCCTGCGGCATACTCCAGATGGCCTTGCTTTGGTAGTTTGCTGATGCCACAAAAGCAACGCTCCATAGGACGAGTGCCAGCAGCATTGCCGCTATCAGATACAACATTCTTTTGCCTGCTGATTTTGCAGCCGCCACAATACCGCTTTTCCCTGTTGCTATCAAAAAGAGCACAATAATTAGAATCAGCAAGAGCAGCAGAAGCCCCACTGCCGCGCCAAGCCCAACAAATTGCAGAGCAAACCACAGCAGAATTGCCGCTGCCGCAAGCAGCATCCACTTCTGCTTTGCTGTCAGGCTTTCTGCTTTTTCTGTGTTTGCTAATGTTCCCGATTTTTCCGTTCCCGTTGTCCCTTCTAAATCAGTCGCTTCCATATCCGCTGCTTCCAACGGAATTCCCAGCAGCTGCCGCAGCATAAACAGGTTGGCTGTGCCGGGCAGAGCTTTCCCCGTCTCCCTTAATTAAAGATATTGTTGGGTAAAAAAGAAAGGTCAGTCGATTT
>OLOJ01002395.1_pt1 | contig 15336 bp, 10 predicted proteins | sample 1672251 | NCBI WGS metagenome assembly OLOJ01 (sample SAMEA3136664, study PRJEB25190) | human gut metagenome | biome: human gut; feature: human-associated habitat; material: faeces | place: Austria | collected 2013 | reverse complement strand
TATAGCAGCGCTGGAGCGCGGGGAAGCACTGGGACGCTGCAAGGGCTATGCCCGGACCCTTGGAAATCTGCCGAATAACTACTTACATACCGAAAATATGGCCTCTTATGCCGGGACGCTGGCGAAAGAGCTTAAAATCAGCTGTGAAATCTATGGAGACCAGAAGCTGGAAGAGCTTGGCTGCGGCGGTCTTCTGGCAGTCAATCAGGGAAGCAGGCGAGAGGCTGCCATGGTGGTTCTTCGCTATGAAGGCGCACCGGGAACTGACTGGACGGCACTGGTCGGCAAGGGACTGATGTTTGATGCAGGCGGCTATCATCTGAAGTCGATTGACGGTATGAAGGGAATGAAATATGATATGTGCGGGGCAGCAGAAATGCTGGAGATGATGGAATATCTTGTCACCCGGAAGGTCAGGAAAAATGTGATGGCCGTACTGATGCTCGCAGAAAATGTGATCAATTCGGATGCGGTAAAGATGGGGGATGTGATCACGACCCTGGCAGGAAAGACCGTGGAAGTCTACAACACCGATGCGGAAGGACGGCTGGTTTTATGTGACGGCATCACCTTTGCACAGCGGATGGGGGCTCGGACCGTCATCGACCTTGCCACGCTGACCTATTCGGCCCAGAGTGCTCTGGGAGATCAGGTGGTAGCCCTCTTCGGAAATGACCGGGAGGCGCTTCGCACCTGGAAAGAGACGGCGGAAGTGACCGGAGAACATTTCTGGCAGCTGCCGATGGGACCGATCTATCACAAAATGATCGAGTGGTCGATCTGCGCGGACTTTGCCAATTATGCGCCGGGAAGAGGGGCTGGAGCCAGCGTGGCGGCCTGCTTCCTGGAAAACTTTGTGGAAGAGGGAACCCGGTGGATTCACCTCGATATGGTGGGACCGTCGGTGGTACGAAAAGAGACCGATGAGATGGCAGAGGGGGCCAGCGGAGCCTGCATGAGCACCCTGGCGGCTTATCTCACAAGATAAAGAGACAGGAGAGAAGAGATGAATTTTACATTTGACGGCAATATCTCCAGAGAAGTTCTGGAAAATTACCTGTCCCGGAGTGTGACGGCAGCAGGTTTATATGAAAGCAAAACACTGGAAGATGATCTGCGTGCGATCCGGGAGATGGGTGTGAAATTTCTTGGAAGAGCATCAGGTATCTGGTATATGACGATGGATGACGAAGAGCATTTTCGGTTGTCAAAGGAACTGGCAGATAAAGTGCATGCCCAAGATCCGGAAATGATCCTGCAGTCCTGCGTCTTTGAGTGGATCACACGCCGTATGGAGACAGTAGAGATCCCGGACTATGTGTTTGAAGCATTTGGTATGAAACCGGAACACCGGTGTTTTTGCCTGGATGATGCGTTGTTTACAGACGAATCCAGCGGATTTACCAGCAGGAGAGAGGATCCGGCAAAAGACGGGGGGATTCCGGATCTGTCCCGGCAGGAAGCAAGACTGTGGTTTTATTACCGTGCCACCCGGTATATTGACTGCGGATATGAGGCCCTGCATATGGGACAAGTGCATCTCTATACCGCAAACGATAAGGGAATGGCAAAGACCGCAGAACTGTTCGGCCTGATCCGCGAGTACGCAAGGCTTCATGGAAGACGCCATAAAATCCTTCTGGATGCCCACACCCATGGGGTAAATATCCGTGGAAAACTGCTGTTTGACTATCATGCGATGCCCTTTACCCGGATGCCGCTTCTGGAAGTGCCGGGAGAAGAACTCGTGCTGGTTCGCGAGGGTTACAGCGAAGGCGGAGAAAATCCAAACGGCTGGTTCGCGAAAGCCATGCCCTATCTCATGGAATACGACAACTGGGGTGGACTGGTCGTTGATGACCGGGAAAATATACCGAGAGAAGAACTGGCCTGGAGAGACTGGTGGGGATACGACCAGATCGCCTGGTTTGCCAACCAGCCGGAGGAAGGCAGGAATCATTTTCTGGAATATACCTACAAGTGGACTGAAATCAACAATCCAAATGCATATTTCGAACTGCCGTTCCGCCGGATGATCCACAACGCGGAAGTGTCCATGAAGCGCGCAGATAACGGTCAGATGGATGCACAGGATTTCTATCAGATCAACACGAAGAGCGCAGCCTGCCCGATGGGATTCGATCAGGAAGAGACTGCAAAACGCCTATGGGCGACCGGCCACACGCTGCGGGAGAAGGCAGCCAATCCGGAGATGCTGATCCGCTATGGAGCAGAAAATGTCTGTGATGAAGAAACCGGAATGAAACTCCCGGAAAAAATTGTTGTTTACGGAAGTTTTCAGTCTCATGTGGGAGCGGTAAAGAATGACTCTAACAGTGAGCTGACCAGAATGTATTATATTGGTGATAATACGTATACCTTATCGGTGGTCATTCCGTTTGCGGGAACCTACGATTATTCTATTTCCACGTATGGAACGTTGTCTGCCACCTATCAGGCAGATGGCTATCCGAGGAGCGGTTCGTCGAATAAGGCATATTTCACTACCCGGAAAGATAACACCGTGGTACGGTTCCGCTATCAGTTCATCAGCAACAAGGTGACAATAGAGATGTTTGAATAAAAACGAAACAGATGACAGATGAAACAGTATCTGTCATCTGTTTTTTTTGTTACGGGAAATTGCTTTTCTGTAACGTAAGAAACGCTCCACGAGGATGCGCACTGCGGCGTACAAGGCAGATGTCGCAAGCAATCTACGTTTCACTCCGGCCGTTGCTAAACAAGCGCCACTGGCGCGAGAATGTGCCTTGGCAGGGGACAAAGCTTTCGAAAAGAGTTTTGTTTCACTTACAGGAAAGTACTTTCTGACAAGATGCAATATATAAATATGCAAAAACGACAAATATAGACAAAGCGATACAAAAATGCACAATAAAACAAGAAAAAATTGTATAAAATTAATAAAAACTATTGAAAAATGTAAGAAAGTTGTGTATTATGAAGCCATAAACAAAGAGGAAACAGGAAGAGGAACTACGAATAACAAAGGAGGTGGTATCGTGGATAGGAGGGACCATGATCGATGCCAGGAGCTTTACGTAAAATATAGGCAGTTTATGTATTGGTACGTGAAAAAACATTTTCCGGATTTGCCAGAAGAAGACATTCGTGATATCCTACAGGAGGTGTGGACATCATTATTGAATGCAATCGACAAATTATATGATAAAGGCGATGAGGGTCAGTTTGCCTGGCTGATCAGGGTGACTCAGACCAAGGTAATTGATTACTACCGTTCCAGGAAAAGAACAGAAGAACTGGGAGAAAAGATCGGTCTTGCTTTACGGGAACAACAGGAAGTCGGTTCTGTGCAGGACATAGTGATCGCAAGAATGATTGCAATGGAACTGGTAGAAGGACTGACAGAGGAAGAGCGGAGAATTCTGGCAATCGAATATTTTTCTGATACGACCGGGGAAGTCTCGAACGCTTTCAAATGCAGACGAAGCCGGCTGCGCAGAAAGATCGAAGAAAGTCTTGGGATATTCAGGAAGAAACGTCGGTAATCTACCAGCACCATGTATTCGGATGATGTTATTCACTTCACCGTGAGACGGCTCTAGCCAGAGACCGGAGAAAGGATATTCGATGAAGAAAAGAGATAAAATATATGACAGTCCGGAATACAAGCAAATCAAAGAACATCTTCCTGAAATTTTGAAAGAACTGGAACGCGACAAAGGGTTGTCCCAATATCAGATACCGGAAGAATGGAATGGAGACTTCGAACGCATCTACCAAAAAGAATGCCGAAAAGAACACATAAAAAGACGAATTCTCGCAGGAGCATGTGCAGCCGTGATTCTTACAATCAGTGCAGTACATATAGGAACGCATCTGGAGTTTACATCGGTGGCTCAGGCGGATGATATTGGGAAAATTCATGAGAGTGAGTTTGAACAAGGTGGATACCAATACTCATTATATGGTAATGTAGTTGAAGACGAAAGTGATGCAATGACGGAGGACGAAAACGAGGTCTATTTTAATAGCGATACCTTATTTGATTTAAATAAAGAATTAAAGGAAACTATAAAATGTCCGTTTTTTATTTTAAATGGTGTACCAGATGGGTATACATTGACTGAGGCGGTATACGGTAAATTACATAGAAATATTAGCTATCGAATACAATGGGAGAGTCAATATATTTATGTGAGCCAGCAAATGCAAATAGATGATGTTGGCAATGGATCAGTTAATGAAGAAACTGTGGTAAATACGGTATACAATGATAATTTAAAAGAAAAAATAGATATTTATGATAGTCCGCAGGATAATGCATTTAATTGTATAATTGTTAAGGATAAAATGGTTCTTTCAATAGTATCTAATTTAGACCTGGAGACGTTTTTAGACATTGTTCAAGAGATTAATTATGAATGACAGGTGGAAAAGATGAAAAAAATCGTAACAATATTCTTAGTATGTGCCATGATGATGTGTCAGGCAATTAATGTATTTGCAAATGATGATTTGGAACAATATGAAATGGTTGAGTGTGAGCTGGAAACAGTGCCTATGCAAAACGAAAGTGATGTGGCACCGGTGACAGTATATCTAGCCAATATATACACATCCATTGTCAAAGTGAGTTCTAGTCAAGTGAGTATACGAGCAGATGCCGTTTGTGGAGAGAAGGTTAAAGCACTTACTGTTATCTACATTTTACAAAAATGGAATGGAAGTAAATGGGTAGATATTGCTTCGAAAACGGTAACAACATACGATGTAAGCAGTGCCCATAAAAGTTATACAATATCTGGATTAGGAACTGGAAGATATCGTTGTAAAGCTAGTGCAATGGCTACTGGCTATAGCGGTTATTCAGAAACACTAGCTGGATATAGTTCAAGCATTAGTTTGTAAATAACATTCGGTAAAATCCCCTTCCATCAGAATTCATCGATCTGATGAGAAGGTGGTTTTATACCCTTACTCTCCAACAATTTATCTTCCAAAAAGTAAGGGTTTCAGTCATTGCAGAGGAACAAGAGGCAACCGCATCCGCCGAAGTTCCCTGTGATGGCTTTTTTTGACTTCCTGTCCAGACAAAGCTTTGGATATAAAAATGTGGCGAAGAGATTCCCTCACGGGGCTTCGCCACATTTTTTAAGTTTCAGAAATATCTGTAATTTCATCTGCCCGGTATTGATTAAAGATTCCGCGTACTGCCTGATGCAGCTGTAGCTTGAGTTCTTCAAGACCTACCGGCTGCTGGTAAAGGATCGAATTGTAGCTGGTTCCACTGACCAGTTCGAGAATCATGTACATCATAAGCTCCGGAGAGTGGTAGGTATGATTGGCATTTTGAAGCATGCTATCATAGATAGTATGAATGGATGGAGTATCTTCGCTCGGTGTGAAGAACAGTGAGTTTTTGAAAAATCCCCAGCTCAGATGTTTGGATAAGAGGCGTACCAGATTCAGATTGTTTGCCAGCTGATCTAAAATATCATCCATAATAAAGATCACCTGATCTTCAAAATCCGTGATTTCTGTGTGCTTTTGCAATGCCAGATAAGAAGTCTGAAACACCTGACTTGCCTTGTGTGCAATCAGGTGATTGCGGATATCGTATTTATCTTTGAAATAAAGGTAAAACGTTCCTTTTGCCACGCCTGCATTTTTAACAATATCTGCAATGGAAGTTTTATTGAATCCATTGTCTATAAAGAGAGAGAAAGCGGAATCCAGCAGGGATTCCCTTTTTTGCTGTTTGTTGTGATCGACTTTTCTCATACCGGGATCAGCCCCCTTCCTGTCGTTGTTTCCCATATTATAAGGAAATATCCACAAAAAAGTCAAATGAAAATTGGTCATTTTTATATTTTCGTAAAGTTGCATAAAATACAAAATGACCTTTGGTCAACTTTTTGCAAAATAAATATTGACCAAAAGTCATTTTTAAGGTATAACAATAAATGACCAAAGGTCAGTAAAACGACCGGCGGAAATATGATAAGAGAGGTTAAGGGAGGAATATGATATGGAGAAGCTAGGAAGGAAGATCGTCAGGTTTCGAATTCCGATATTTATCATCGGATTGTTGTTGCTGATTCCATCCGTCTTTGGATATATCAACACAAGAGTCAATTATGATGTACTTTATTATCTGCCGGATTCCATCGAGACGATGCAGGGTCAGGATATCCTGGTGGATGAGTTTGGAACGGGAGCCTATTCGATGTTTATCTGCGAGGGCATGGAAAACAAAGATGTGGCAAAGTTAAAAGAACAGATTGAAGATGTGGAACATGTCAGCAAGGTTGTCTGGTATGACAGTTTTGCGGATATCAGCATTCCGATGGAGATGTTGCCGGAGGACATCAGAGAGGCCTTTAATGCAGACGATTCCACGCTGATGTTTATTATTTTCGATACGACGACCTCTGCCGATGAGACTATGGATGCCATCGAAAACATCCGTGCACTGGCAGGCAAACAGTGCTTCTTAAGCGGTATGTCAGCCATCGTCACAGACACCAAGAACCTGGCAGAATCCGAGGTTGCAATTTACGTCCTGATCGCAGTCGTTCTCTCCTGTATCGTTCTGGCACTGACCATGGAATCGTATCTGATCCCGGTATTTTTCCTGTTAAGCATCGGCATGGCGATACTGTATAACATGGGAACTAATATTTTCATGGGCCAGATCTCCTACATTACAAAAGCACTGAGTGCAGTCCTTCAGCTGGGTGTTACGATGGACTACTCGATCTTCCTGTGGCACAGCTATCAGGAACAGAGAGAAAAAGGCGAAGAGGATCACAAAGAGGCAATGGCAAAGGCTATTGCGGCAACGATCAAATCCGTAGTCGGAAGCTCGATTACAACGATTGCCGGATTTATCGCCCTGTGTTTCATGAGTTTTACCCTGGGTCTTGACCTTGGTATCGTTATGACAAAAGGCGTTGTATTTGGTGTGATCTGCTGTGTTACCGTACTTCCGTCCATGATCATGATTTTCGACAATGCACTGGAGAAAACAAAACATCGTCAGCTGATCCCGGATTGTCCGAAGATTTCTGATTTTGTGGTAAAACACCATGTGATCTTCGCAATCTTATTTGTGGTATTATTTATCCCGTTTGCTTATTTCCAGGCACATGCAAGTGTGTACTACAACCTGGATGCCAGCCTTCCGGATATTCTCCCAAGTGTCCAGGCAAATACAAAACTGTCGGAAGAATACGACATGGGTGCGGCACATATGATCCTGCTGGATAAGGATCTGGATGCCAAACAGAAATACAACATGATTGCCGATATCGAAAAGGTAGACGGTGTAAAACAGGTACTTGGTCTGGAAAGTATCATCGGATCGGCATTTCCGGAGAGTATGATCCCGGAGGATGTGAAAGAAATCCTGGAGAGTGATAACTACGAACTGATGCTGATCATGAACGAATATGCGGTAGCATCCGATGAGGTCAACAGTCAGCTGAGTGAGATCAACACGATCCTGAAACAGTACGATCCGACCGGTATGCTGGTAGGTGAAGCACCGTGTACGAAAGATCTGATCGAGATCACCGACCACGACTTTGCAGTGGTCAGTGCGGTATCGATCCTGGCAGTATTCTTTATCATTTTCTTCGTATTTAAATCGATCTCTCTTCCGGTGATCCTGGTTATGGTCATCGAGGGTGCGATCTTTATCAATATGGGTATCCCGTTCCTGACGGGAACAAAACTTCCGTTCATCGCTTCCATCGTTATAGGAACGATCCAGCTGGGTGCGACCGTAGATTATGCGATCCTGATCACCAGCCGTTACGAGAAAGAGCGTGGAGAAGGTAAAAGCAAGAAAGAAGCGATCCAGATCGCTCACAAAACCAGCATTCGACCGGTTATGGTATCGGCGTTCAGTTTCTTCGCCGCTACGTTCGGTGTTGGTATGTATTCTCAGATCGATATGATCAGCTCTCTGTGTCTGCTGATGGCAAGAGGTGCGCTGATCAGTATGTGTGCAGTATTATTATTCCTGCCGGCTATGTTCTGGCTGTTTGATGGAATTATTTGTAAAACCAGTCTGAATTTCAGACGGAAACATTAGGAGGAGATCGTTATGAAGAAAAAATATGTACAGGCAATGATGACAGGTATGGCAGCAATGCTGGCAGTAACCGTTCCGGTAACGACTGTTGCCGCAGCGACTCCGGAAAAAGAACAGACCGTCTATGTCAATGCCGACCAGAATGGAAATGTAGAAAAAGTGATCGTCAGTAACTGGCTGAAGAATACAGACAAAGAAAGCACGCTCGAGGACAACAGCGAACTGAACGATATCACCAATGTAAAGGGTGAGGAAAGCTATACCCAGGGAAGCAATGGCAAACTGGTATGGGCCGCAGACGGCAATGACATCTATTATCAGGGAGAAACCAGCAAAGAACTTCCGGTATCGGTAAAAATGACATACTTTCTGGACGGCAGGGAAATCAGTGCCACAGATTTGGCAGGAAAGAGCGGAAAAGTAAAGATCCGTATCGATTATACCAACAATTCTTCCCGAAACGCGAAGATCAACGGAAAGAAAGAGACAATTTACACACCTTTTATGATGGCAACCGGAATGATCCTTCCGACTGATACTTTTACGAATGTAGAAGTAACCAACGGTAAAGTGATCTCCGATGGAAATAATAACATCGTCCTGGGAATTGGTTTTCCGGGACTGTATGACAGCCTGAAACTGGGTGATCTGGATTCCTTCAAGGACAAAGAAAGCCCGGATTATGTGGAAATCACTGCAGATGTGGAAGATTTCTCCCTGGCGCTGACCGCTACCGTGGCAACTACCGGTACACTGAATGAACTGGGCCTGGATGACATCGATGATCTGGATGACTTGCAGGACAGCCTTGATAAACTGACCGAATCTTCCACCGCACTGGTAGAAGGAAGCCGTGCACTGCAGGAAGGCATCCAGGAACTGGACAGTTCCGCAGATACCCTTGTGGATGGTCTGAACAGTGCCGATGATGGCGCGGGACAGTTAAAAGATGGTATTGATACCATGAATAACAGCAAAGGAACTCTGATCTCCGGTATCGATAAACTGGTAGCAGGTATGGAAAGTCTGGGAAGCGGTGCAGGAAGTTTACAGAGTGGTGTAAAATCCTACACCGACGGAACCGAGCAGCTGAATGCCGGTATCGCACAGGTCAACAGCGGTGCGAAACAGTTAAATGCAGGAATCAGCCAGTTAAATGAGAAGAAAGCAACGCTTACCGCAGGTGTTGCACAGCTTTCCGAGGGCGGAAAACAGTTGGAGAGCGGAGCAGCCAGTCTGCAGTCCGGTCTGGTGGCTTACACCGGCGGAGCAGAGCAGCTGGGTGCAGGAATCCATACATTATATGATACGATGGAAGACAAACTTGGCAATGTCGGAGAACTTCCGAGTGCGGTAAGCGGACTCATGGACGGATGCAATAAACTGAGCGCAGGAGCAGCAGCGCTGCAGGCAGGAGCAGATCAGGCAGCAGCCAGTGCTTCGAAACTGAACGATGCCGTGACAGCACTCAGCAGAGCAGTGACCGGAACCAAAGCAGCCGTATCGGCAGCACAGAGCGCTGTATCAGCACCACAGGTTGTAACAGATGTGACAAAAGCAAGTGAAGCAGCCAGCGCAGAGGCAACGACAAAAGCAAAAGAGGCAGTGGCAGCAGAAAATGCAAAAGTAAATGAAGCAGCCAGCACACAGGCAACAGAAAAGCAGAGAGCCAATGTGGAAGCTGCTCTGAAAGCTGCAGGTGTGGATGAAGCCACAAGACAGGCAGTGTTAAATAATCTGGCAAGTATTCAGGTCAATGTGGGTGTACAGACCAGTCCGGAAGTCAGCGTCCAGGTGGATGCATCCAAGGTAAGCACCTCCATCAGCCAGGAGACAAAGACCACACTTGCAGGTGTTCAGGAGAACCTGAAGAAAGTAGAATCCGGTCTTGCAGGTGTCAGTATGACAGAAACCGAAAAACAGATGCAGTCATTGAAAAACGGAGCAGACACCGTGGCAGCAGGAACCGCAAATCTTGCCAAGAGTGCGGCAGCACTTGGCGATGCCGTAGAACCGCTGACGACATTCTCAACGATGGCACAGACCATGCTGGGAGCTGTAAATCAGCTGAAGGAAGCCAGTGATACACTGACTGCCAATGATACCACACTGAATACCGGAGCAGCAGCTCTGACAGCCGGAACCCAATCTCTGAACAGCGGACTGACAACCCTGGCATCCGGTACATCCGCCCTCAGTGATGGTGTCACACAGCTGGCACAGGGCTCCGCATCCCTGACTCAGGGAACCGAAACCCTGAAAAAAGGATCTGACACCCTGATCGCAAACAACAGTACCCTGAAAGACGGAACAGCCAAACTGGTAGCAGGAAGCAGTGCCCTGATCGTCGGTGGCAAAGCTTTGCAGTCCGGTGGAAATACGTTAAGTGCAGGTATCCAGAAACTGGCAGATGGTGCCACACAGTTGAAGTCCGGAACCAAAAAACTGGCAGATGGCGGCGTTCAGCTGAAAGACGGAACCACGAAACTGGCAGACGGCTCCACAGAACTGGCAGACGGTATGGAAGAATTTGACGAAGAAGGAATCCAGAAGATTGCAGATCTGGCAGGAGACGATCTGACGGCACTGATGGATCGTCTGGATGCAGTGACAGAAGCTGACAAAGACTACACCGTATTCGATGGCTGGGAGAAAGATACAGATGGCAGCGTAAAATTCATTATCGAGACGGCTGCAATCAAGTAATTGCTTCAAAAAGTTGAGGAAAATATCTGCAAAAGATAAAGTCAGGACCGGAAGAGATTCCGGTTCTGATATTATCATATAGAGAAACTGAGATTCGTGGGATAAATCAAAGAAAACCGGAAATCCTAGTTTTTAGCTAGTCTTTTCAAAAATTTAAAAGAATTTTTATTGATTTTGTGTCGCAAATATGTATAATTAGGGATAAAGAGAGTTGCTATGGGTGGCTGTCTTTGAGGGATACCATAAACCTGCATCCGCAGGTGGTTATCATATTATGAAAGAAAGAGGTTAATGTAAAATGGCAGAAATTAATTTAAGTAAGTATGGCATTACCGGAACTACAGAGGTTGTTTATAATCCTTCTTATGAAATGTTATTTGAAGAAGAAACAAAATCTACACTGGAAGGTTTTGAAAAAGGACAGGAAAGTGAACTGGGAGCAGTTAACGTTATGACTGGTGTTTACACCGGACGTTCTCCTAAAGACAAGTTCATCGTAATGGACGAAAACTCCAAAGATACTGTTTGGTGGACTTCTGACGAATATAAGAACGATAACCACCCTGCAACACAGGAAGCATGGAACTCTGTAAAAGAGCTGGCCCTGAAAGAACTGTCCAACAAGAGACTGTTCGTAGTAGATGCATTCTGTGGTGCAAACAAAGACACCCGTATGGCTATCCGTTTCATCGTAGAAGTAGCATGGCAGGCACATTTCGTAACTAACATGTTTATCAAACCTACAGAAGAAGAACTGAAAGACTTCGAACCGGATTTCATCGTATACAACGCTTCCAAAGCAAAAGTTGAAAATTACAAAGAGCTGGGTCTGAACTCTGAAACAGCTGTTATGTTCAACATTACAAGCAAAGAACAGGTTATCGTAAATACATGGTACGGCGGAGAAATGAAAAAAGGTATGTTCTCTATGATGAACTACTTCCTGCCGCTGAAAGGCATGGCTTCCATGCACTGCTCCGCAAACACTGACATGAACGGTGAAAACACAGCAATCTTCTTCGGTCTGTCCGGAACAGGTAAAACAACTCTTTCTACAGACCCGAAACGTCTGCTGATCGGTGATGACGAGCACGGCTGGGATGACAACGGCGTATTCAACTTCGAAGGCGGATGCTACGCAAAAGTTATCAACCTGGACAAAGAATCCGAACCGGATATCTACAATGCAATCAAACGTAACGCTCTGCTTGAGAACGTTACTCTGGACGAAAACGGCAAGATCGACTTCGCTGACAAGAGCGTAACAGAAAATACTCGTGTATCTTACCCGATCAACCATATCCAGAATATCGTTCGCCCAATCTCTTCTGCACCGGCTGCTAAAAACGTAATCTTCCTGTCCGCAGATGCATTCGGCGTACTGCCTCCAGTATCTATCCTGACAGAAGCTCAGACACAGTACTACTTCCTGTCTGGTTTCACAGCTAAACTGGCTGGTACAGAACGTGGTATCACAGAACCGACTCCGACATTCTCAGCTTGCTTCGGCCAGGCATTCCTGGAGCTGCATCCTACAAAATATGCAGAAGAACTGGTTAAGAAAATGGAGAAGAGCGGTGCAAAAGCATACCTGGTAAATACAGGATGGAACGGAACAGGCAAACGTATCTCCATCAAAGATACTCGTGGTATCATCGATGCTATCCTGAACGGAGATATCAAGAATGCTCCTACAAAGACCATTCCATACTTCAACTTCGAAGTTCCTACAGAACTGCCAGGCGTTGATCCAGCTATCCTGGACCCACGTGACACATACGCTGATGCTTCCGAATGGGAAACAAAAGCAAAAGATCTGGCTGACAGATTCATCAAGAACTTTGCTAAATACGAAGGAAATGCTGCCGGTAAAGCTCTGGTTTCCGCTGGTCCTCAGAAATAAGAATAAGACTGCCGAAATCAAACTTTTCAAAAGCTTATACAAAAGGACACCGCAAAATTGCGGTGTCCTTTTTTTATGCCGAAATGCCTCCGCATGGCGGTCCAGATGGAGCACATTGCGTCCATTGCCCTGCGGCGGGGAATTTATCGTGAGCAGATACATTTTACATTTATCATACCTGAAAATAAGACTATTATAAACGCAAAACAGTCGCCGTCACACGTTTTTTGACGCTGCTGCTTCATACGCCTGCTGATAGAAGGTTTCCTGAGCATCCACCGGACGCTCGATCGTCATCGGGATTCTGTAATTTCCTTCTGAATCCTCATGGCGGGCCTTCTGATTATCATTTAACATGATCCGGAACATCTCAAGCAGACGTTCCTTGATTGCCGGATCGCAGACAGGAGCTGCGACTTCCACACGTCTTAAGGTATTTCGCGTCATATAATCGGCTGACGCAATATAAACTTTCTCTCTTCCCTTACTTCCGAAAATATAAATTCTCGAATGTTCCAGAAATCTTCCTACAATGCTGATCACACGAATATTTTCCGTTGCATCTTTTACGCCCGGGATCAGACAGCAGATACCGCGGATGATCAGATCAATCTTTACTCCGGCACAGGAAGCTTCGATCAGCCTGTCTATGATCTTTTTGTCAGTAAGTGCGTTCATTTTCAGCCCAATATAAGCATCTTTTCCGGCAAGTGCAGCTGCAATCTCATCATCGATCATCGCCAGCACTTTATTTTGCAGACAGAGCGGTGCTACCAGCAATTTGTCTGTGTGTTCTACGATTTCTCCCATCGCCAGTGCCTGGAAAACTCTTCTCGCCTCTTTTGCGATCTCTGTATCGGCTGTCATCAGGGAAAGGTCTGTGTAAAGACACGCCGTTTTTTCGTTATAATTTCCTGTTCCGATCTGCGTGATATACTGCACTTCATCGCCGGCTTTTCTGGTGATCTGGCACAGTTTGGAATGTACTTTAAATCCATCCAGCCCATAGATCACATGACATCCGGCACGCTCCAGCCTTCTTGACCACTCGATGTTATTTTCCTCGTCAAATCTTGCCTTTAATTCTACAAGTGCCAGCACTTCCTTGCCATTTTCCGCTGCCTCGATCAGAGCTTCCACCACTTTACTCTGTTTTGCCACACGGTAGAGCGTCATTTTTACGGAAAGGACATCTTTGTCGTTCGCAGCTTCATGCAGCATCGTAAGAAACGGTTTCATGCTGTCATACGGATAAGATAAAAATTTGTCCCCCTCCAGAATCTGATCCAGAATCGGTCTGCCTTCTTCAAACTGCACAGATTTCTGCGGAATCCGTTTTTGATAGAACAGTTCCGGCACGTAACGCAGTTTATCCTGGATTTCATAGACAAATGACAAATCCAGAGGTCCCTCATTATAGAAGACATAGTCACGGTCAAGATCCAGATAATGACACAGAGTACTGATCACTTCACCATCCATTTCCCGTGACAATTCCAGACGGATCGGAGCCAGTTTTTTCCTCTGTTTGATCACTTCCACCATAAAATCACGATAATCCAGATCTTCGTCATACAGTGCGTCTGCGTCAATATCTGCATTTCTGGTGATGCGGATCAGTGATTTTGCTTTTACACGATAACCCTTAAAGATTTCCGGCATATAATGGAGAATCACTTCTTCTGCCAGAATATAAGTGCCGCGTTTGCCGGGAAGTTCTATCAGACGTTTGAACATACCACTGCTGCATGGAATGATACCCAGCTTCTCTTTTCCGCTCTTTGTCTCCAGCACTACGACTGCATAGATTTCTTTATTTCGCAGAAATGGAAACGGCTGTCTTTTTGCCACGATCGTCGGGAAAATGATCGGTGCGATTTCACCCTGAAAATAGCGTTTTACGTATTCGCTTTCTTTTTCATTCATCTTCTTGAAATCCGTGATGCAGATATCATATTCTTCTAGTTCTTCCATGATTTCATCGTAAACGACGTTTCTGCGACGGTTCAGTTTTCCGACTTCCGCAAGGATCTTTTTGATCTGCTCCCCCGGTGTAAGATTTGTTTTATTATCACGGATATCTTTCTTCAAAAGCATCTGATCTACGAGCGATCAGCCCGGCAGCTGCCAGCGACAGCACAAAGTCATTGGCTTTTAAGTTTGCGGCCAGGGCCAGCACCGGCAGCACAGCCCAGCGGGGGCCATCCTGTTGGCGCAGGGCCAGCCACACAGCCACCGCACTGCCGAACACCAACCCGGCCGGGATGTCGCCGTAGGACGACAGGTAGACGGTAGTCAGGTAGATGGTGTGGTTGTACACCGTGAAGAAAAACGGCGTGACCCACAACACCGCAGCCATGGGCACGGCCACACGCCACTGCTTCCACGGCAGGACGCTGAGCACAGCGGCATACACGGCAAAGAACAATACATCGTAGGCGAGATAGATTTTCCAGTCTGCATACTGGCCAAAGAACTGGAAAAAGTAGCTGAGCAGCGGCAGGCCTGGGTTCTGCGTCACCGCCCAGGGCGTGCCCAGCGTGGCGGTGGAGTACAGGCTGTTATCCACCTTGGTGACTTTGACGGCGGTGGCCCAGAGGGAGAATTCATCGGACACCGTGGCCATGGGCTGGCGCACGAAGAA
>OLOJ01002351.1_pt1 | contig 15596 bp, 9 predicted proteins | sample 1672251 | NCBI WGS metagenome assembly OLOJ01 (sample SAMEA3136664, study PRJEB25190) | human gut metagenome | biome: human gut; feature: human-associated habitat; material: faeces | place: Austria | collected 2013 | reverse complement strand
CCCCACCAGAACAGTATCAGACCCATGGCGTACAGGGACCGTGGACCGATATCTATGCCCTCTGTGCCACCATGTACAAATGTATCACAGGAGAGAATCCGCCAGATGCGATAGATAGGGTGATAGACGATCATCTAAAAAAGATATCAGAATTCGGTATCGTCATTCCACCGCAGGAAGAGGCGGCTATTATAAAGGGAATGAGTGTGTCTGCAAAAGACAGGTATCAGGATATTAAGGATTTTTGTGAAGATTTGTATGGTGGTTATGAAGAAACATCTGTGCCTGAAAATAAAGAGAGCGAAGTAGAGAGTGAAACTAGCAGCGAGATAAAAGTAACAGAAATAGCTGAACAACAGAAATCGCAATATATACTTCATAATCCTAAAGTAGAAGATGATTCTTCCACAGAATCGGGGAAAAAAGTAACTTGGAATTGCCTGTGGTTTGGAAGTTACCCTCAGAGTCAGATTACAGCAGAAGATGGAGAAATCTATACTATTTTAACCAATATAGACAATTGGAATAAAAATGGGGACGTGATAATAGAGAATACTAAATATCATAAGACAGAAAAAGATTATTTTAAGTATGAGCCAATTAAGTGGAGGGTATTACAATCTGAAAACGGAGAAGCCTTTTTATTGTCCGATGTTATTTTGGATAAGCAACTCTATAATGAAAACGATAAATATGTTACATGGGAAAAAAGTTCACTAAGAGCATGGCTAAATAAGAAATTTATAAAGAGAGCTTTCATTGATGAAGAAAGAGAAAAAATTAATATAACAGAGATAGTAAATCAAGATAATCCAGTTTATGGAACAGAAGGCGGAAATAATACTTTTGATAAAATATTTTTATTGTCTTTATCGGAAGTAAGTGAACAACAGGATGGTGAAAAATATGGATTTCTGGATGACGAGATAAGGGCATGTGGAAAGAGTGATTTTTCTAAAACAGGAAGTTGGTGGTGGCTCCGTTCGCCGGGCAGTTATAGTCTTGATGCGGCCGAAGTGAACGATGATGGCTGGGTCGGTAGGAATGGTAGTCGTGTCGACAGTAGTTATGGCGGTGTGCGCCCCGCTCTGCATCTGAATCTTTCCTCCTCCAATCTCTTCTCCTACGCAGGAACCGTCTCCTCTGATGGAACTAAGAACGAAGTCCCTTACAACACCAGAACCAGACTTGTTCAAAACTAAAGAATTAATTGTGAAATATGGTGGTGTTGAGACAGAAACCACAATATGGGTATACGAGTATAAAAGGTAGAAATTATATTAGAAATGCATAATATTTGGTTAGCGAATGAATATCAATAGAGGTAGTCAGTTACTCCCACATAGAGCAAGCTGCCCCATGTGGGATATAGCTGTCAAGTATATTTGCTGTCTGGTAATATTGGTTACACAGAATGCTTCAACAAGAAAAAATAAATAGTTATATAAAGAATCTTACTTCTGCTTATTATCAATTCCCAAAAGAAGAGACTTTACGCTGAATGATTTCATCGGGTACATCAAACTTTTTGGAGACATAAGCGACGGTATCTTCTTACAGTAGAGATAACCTCTTTAGGAAAGGAAAAAGTATGAAAAGAAACTTACATTATCTGCGAAAGGAAACCAGGCTTATAGGCCGATACACCATCAAGAGTGTATTAGGCCAGGGTGGCTTTGGTATCACCTATCTTGGTATGGATGAACTGTATCAGAGAAAAGTTGCCATTAAGGAATTTTTTCCACAGGGAATCGTAACGAGAAATACTGAGTATGAAGATACCGTAACGGTAACTTATGTCGAGGAAAAGGCAGATTATGAAAAAGGAAAAGAGCGATTCTTAAAAGAAGCCCGCACGATGGCAAAGTTCAGTAAAAATGAGGGAATTGTTAAGGTTTTAGACTTCTTTGAGATAAACAATACTGCATACATTGTTATGGAATATTTAGAGGGCATTACTTTAAAACAGTATATAAGAGAAAATCAAAGAATAACACTAGAAGAATTAGTGAGACTGCTCGTACCGTTAATTGAATCCCTCGATGAGATACATAGCCAGGGCATGATTCACCGAGATATCAGCCCAGACAATATCATGGTACTTCCAGATGGTAGAATAAAGTTAATGGACTTTGGAGCGGCAAGAGATTATACAAAATTTGGAGAAAAAACCCTTTCCATCGTTCTGAAGCCGGGATATGCACCGCCGGAACAATATCAGACACATGGAATACAAGGCCCGTGGACCGATATCTATGCCCTCTGCGCTACCATGTACAAATGTATCACCGGAGAGACTCCACCCGATGCGATAGATAGGGTGATAGATGATCATTTAAAAAAGATATCAGAATTCGGTATCACTATTCCACCGCAGGTAGAGTCGGTCATTATAAAGGGAATGAGTGTATCTGCGAAAGACAGGTATCAGGATATTAAAGATTTTTGTGAAGATTTATATGGTGGTTATGAAGAAATACCTGCGTCTGAAAATGAAGAAATCGAAATAGAACAAGTTTTAATAAAAGAGAATGTAGAAAACAAGGTAAAGAAAAAAACTTCGGTACAAGAAGTAAAATCAAAGACTGATAATAAAAAATATAGGCAACAAAAAAAGCTTTCTGGTAAAGCAGTATTAGCAGTAATTCTGTGTATTTTACTGGTGGGTGGTGGTGTCAAGCTGTATTCTGATAAAAGAGAACAGCAAATAGCTGAACAGAAGAAACAGCAGTATACACTTCATAATCCTAAAATAGAAGATGATTCTTCTGCAAAATCAGGGAAAAAAGTAACTTGGGATTGCTTGTGGTTTGGAAGTTACCCTCAAAGTCAGATTACAAAAAAAGATGGTGAAATTTATACTACTTTAAAAAATGCAGACAATTGGGATAAAAATGGAGATGTGACAATAAACAATATCAAATATCATAAAACAGAAGCAGGTTATTTTAAGTATGAACCAATTAAGTGGAGGGTACTACAATCTGAAAATGGAGAAGCCTTTTTATTGTCCGATGTTATTTTGGATAAGCAAGCCTATAATGAGAACGATGAATATATTACATGGAAAGAAAGTTCATTAAGAGCGTGGCTGAATGATAAATTTATGAATAGAGCTTTTTCTGATGAAGAAAAAGAAAAAATTAATATAACAGAGGTAGTAAATAAAGATAATCCAGTTTTTGGAACAAAAGGTGGAAAAAATACTTCTGATAAAATATTTTTGTTATCTTTGGCAGAAGTATCTAGGAAGAAAGACGGTAAAAAATATGGATTGCTGGATGATGAGATGAAAGCATGTGAAAATAGTGACTTTTCTAAAAAAGTAAGTTGGTGGTGGCTCCGCTCGCCGGGCGATGATAGGTATTGTGCGGCCGTAGTGAATAGTGATGGCTGGGTCTATGGTGATGGTAGTCGTGTTAACGGTAGTGATGACGGTGTGCGTCCCGCTCTGCACTTGAATCTTTCCTCCTCCAACCTCTTCTCCTACGCCGGAATCGTCTCATCCGACGGAACCGAAAACGAAGTCCCTTACAATACCAGAACCAGACTCGTTCAAAACTAAAGAATTAATTGTGAAATATGGTGGTGTTGAGACAGAAACCATAATATGGGTATACGAGTATAAAAGGTAGAAATTATATTAGAAATGCATAATATTTGGTTAGCGAATGAATATCAATAGAGGTAGTCAGTTACTCCCACATAGAGCAAGCTGCCCCATGTGGGATATAGCTGTCAAGTATATTTGCTGTCTGGTAATATTGGTTACACAGAATGCTTCAACAAGAAAAAATAAATAGTTATATAAAGAATCTTACTTCTGCTTATTATCAATTCCCAAAAGAAGAGACTTTACGCTGAATGATTTCATCGGGTACATCAAACTTTTTGGAGACATAAGCGACGGTATCTTCAAAGGAACGTCCGAGTTCCCTTGAAAGTTCTACAATACCCTTTACTTCGGAAGAAAACTTTTGGCTTGCGACATAATCGCGAAAAACTTCTTCCTGACCATATAATGTTACCATAATATCAATGACCCCCTTTTCTTGGTTTTTAAGATATTTTTTATAGTATGCTTTTGTGAAGACAGATAGTTTCTAATATTATACTAACGCACAATTTTACAACTTAAAAGAAAAAATTTCCAATTTGTTTCGTTGAAAATATACCAGACAAAGAAAATAAAATTACAGCAGTGATAATCTCATTAGAAAGGAAAAAGTATGGAAGAAAACTTATATTGCCTGCGAAAAGGAACCAGGCTCATAGGCCGATATACCATTGAAGGCGTATTAGGCCAGGGAGGATTTGGCATCACCTATCTTGGCATGGATGAACTGCATAAGAAGAAAGTCGCCATCAAAGAATTCTTTCCACAGGGAATCGTGACGAGGAATATCGAGTATGAAGATACCGTAACAGTCACCTTAGTTGGGGAAAAAGAGAACTATGATAAAGGAAAAGAGAGATTCTTAAAAGAAGCGCAAACAATGGCAATGTTCAGCAAAGATAAGGGAATCGTTAAGGCGTTAGACTTTTTTGAAATAAACAACACAGCCTACATTGTCATGGAGTACTTAGAGGGAGTTACTTTAAAGCAGTATTTAAGAGAAAATGAAAGAATCGATGCTGAAGATTTAGTGGAATTACTCGTACCATTAATTGAAGCACTTGACGAGATCCACAGTCAGGGCTTAATCCACCGTGACATCAGTCCGGATAACATCATGGTACTGCCCGATGGCAGAATAAAGCTAATGGACTTTGGAGCGGCAAGAGACTACACCGAATTCGGAGAAAAAAGCCTTTCCATCGTACTAAAACCGGGATATGCCCCACCAGAACAGTATCAGACCCATGGCGTACAGGGACCGTGGACCGATATCTACGCCCTCTGCGCCACTATGTATAAGTGTATCACCGGAGAGAATCCACCAGATGCGATAGATCGCTTAGTGGACGATCACCTTAAAAAAATATCTGCATTCGGGTTCACTGTTTCACCACAGATAGAAGAAGCAATCATAAAAGGAATGAGCGTTGCGGCAAAAGACCGATATCAGAACGTTGGGGACTTCTGTGAGGACTTGTATGGAGGTTATGAGGAAAACAGTGAACCAGAAGCGGAAGAAAGTCAGGCAGACCCCGTAGTAGCAGAGGCAAATGTTGAAACTAAGATGGATATGCTGACCGAAGAAACCCCACAAAGTAAATACTCCACAACAGAAGCAGTTCAGGAAAATGAAGATTTAATATCTAAGGAACTTTCAGAAAATGCAGGCTTAACATCTGAAGAAAATGTAGCGAAGGCTGGAATAGAGACAGATAAAAATGATGCAGGTAATAAAGTGCCGGAACAGAGTCCGGAAAAAGAGAAGGTCTCAATAACTCCTGAAAAAGAGGGGATACCTGATAACAGGGGAAAAGAAGAAACGAAAAAAATAAAAAAAAAGAACGACTATTTCCCGATAATTATCGGAATACTGATTTTACTGGGAATAGCAGGTGCTTTTGCATATAATAAGTCTGTGTCGAAAAAAGGAACAACAGCTAAAGTTGAGAGTTCTTCGCAAAAGAAAGATAAAAATCCAGAATATAAAGTAGGAGAAACAATAGAATTTGGAAATTATCCACAGGACAAAGACGGAACAGAAAAGCCAATTGAATGGATCGTAATGAAAAATGAAGGAAACCAAGTCCTCCTTCTTAGCAAGTATGTATTAGATGCAAAACCATATAATGAAGAATGGGAAGGTGTCACATGGCAGACAAGTGATATTCGGCAATGGTTAAATAATGAGTTCTATACAACTGCTTTTAATAAGTCAGAAAAAGCAAAAATACAGACGTCTTTGATAAAAAACGAAGATAACTCGGAGTATGGAACAAGCGAAGGAAACGACACAGAGGATAAGGTGTTTCTGTTAAGCGAGAAGGAAGCAGAAACATTATTTTCGGATGAAGAAGAAAGAATAGCAAAAGCAACAGAATATGCCGAAAAATCAGGAGTTTATGTTAATAAAGAAAAAGCAGCATGGTGGTGGCTCCGCTCGCCGGGCGACTATGGCTTTAGTGCGGCCGGAGTGGATGATGATGGCTGGGTCTACAGGATTGGCTATAATGTCGACTATAGTAGTGACGGTGTGCGGCCCGCTTTGCATTTGAATCTCCAATCTTAAAATTTACATTTTACCATCTCACAATATGCTTTAGCCAAAACTTTTATTTTACTTAACACAGTCACAGAAGGGAAGGGAGCAAACTATGAAAAAACAAAACGAATTCTTGTAAAGACTGTCCGAGAACGACATCTTTCTTCCAGAAAACAGAGAACGACTATGCCGTGTACGCTTAAAACATACACACGATAAAGAGAGGAGAAGTATTTATGAAAAAATCTGTAAAAAAAGTAATGAAAACAACAGCCATCTTATTATTAGCACTTATCTTTGCCGGTTCCCCCGCGATAAGCCCGATTACCAGTAAAACAACCATAGAAGCAGAAGCATCTGCCAAGTCGAATAAAGCAGTAAAGAATGCAAGAAAATGCTATTATTCCACAAGGAAAAATCTGCGAAGATATAAAAAAGTAAGGAATGGAAGCACCAGTACAGATTACTGGAGTAAAAATAAACTGGTATTTTCAGAGATTAAACCTGACAAATGGGATTTCCTTTCTATAAAAAATACAGTTTGTGAGTATTACTATTCAAAAAGCAAACTGGTATTTGCATTTGCTTACCAGAAAAAGGGAAGAAAGGTAAAAGAGTATCGTGCTTATTATATGGGCGGTAAATGTTACCGATACATTGGACCGAATAAAAAAGTGCATACCTATGGTTCGGGAAAGAGTTATGAACGTATGTCAGGAATGGCAAAGAAATTATATTATAAAGGAAGGCGTAATATTGAGTTGGCGTACGAAGCGAATGAACCAATTGGAAATAAATAGCATATCAGATTGGATATAGGAATATGAAGCGTCATTTAAGAGGAAAAAGGTAGAAAGTATGGAAGAAAATTTACACTGTCTGCGAAAAGGAACCAGACTCATAGGCCGCTACACCATCGAAGGCGTATTAGGCCAGGGCGGCTTTGGTATCACCTATCTAGGCATCGATGAACTGCACGAGAAAAAAGTTGCCATCAAAGAATTTTTCCCACAGGGAATCGTAACGAGAAATATCGAGTATCAAGATACCGTAACGGTAACTTTTGTCGGGGAAAAAGATAACTACGAAAAAGGAAAAGAGCGATTCTTAAAAGAAGCCCGCACGATGGCAAAATTCAGTAAAGATGAGGGAATCGTCAAAGCTTTAGACTTCTTTGAGATAAACAATACTGCTTATATCGTTATGGAATATTTAGAAGGCATTACTTTAAAGCAGTATTTAAGAGAAAACCAAAGAATAGCACCAGAAGACTTGATAGAACTGCTCGTACCATTAATTGAATCCCTCGATGAAATACATAGCCAGGGAATGATTCACCGAGATATCAGCCCAGACAATATCATGGTACTTCCAGATGGAAGAATAAAGTTAATGGACTTTGGAGCGGCAAGAGACTATACAGAATTTGGAGAAAAAAGCCTTTCCATCGTCCTAAAACCGGGATATGCACCGCCAGAACAGTATCAGACACATGGAATACAGGGACCGTGGACCGATATCTATGCCCTCTGCGCCACCATGTACAAATGTATCACAGGAGAAAATCCGCCAGATGCGATAGAGAGGGTAATGGACGATTCCCTGAAAAAGATATCCGAATTTGGCATCGCCATTCCACCGCAGGAAGAGGAAGCTATTATAAAGGGAATGAGCGTGTCCGCGAAAGACAGGTATCAGGATATCAAAGATTTTTGTGAAGATTTATACGGTGCTTATGAAGAAACACCTGCGTCTGAAAATAAAGAGAGCGAAATAAAGCCGGATTTAATAAAAGAAAATGTAGAAGACAAGGTGGATACATCGGCAGAAGAAACTCCAGAAAGCGGATCTTTAGCAAGTGAGGAAGATGTAGAATCGGAGAAGGTATCAGCTAAAGAAAATAGGGAGTCTGTTTCTCAAAAGAAGATTGACAGGAAGAGCCTTGAACAATGTGAGAACAAGGAAGAAACTTCGGTACAAAACGTGAAATCAGAACCAGATAATAAAAAACAGAGTCAACCAAAAAAGTTTTCTGGTAAAGCAGTGTTAGCAGTAATTCTGTGTATTTTATTAGTAGGTGGTGGTGCCAAGCTTTATTCCGATAAAAGAGAACAGCAAATAGTGGAAAAGAAGAAAGAAGCATTAAAAAAGCAGCCATATACACTTCATAATCCTAAAATAGAAAATTATTCCTCTGCAGAATCAGGGAAAAAAGTGACCTGGGACTGCCTGTGGTTTGGAAGTTACCCTCAGAGCAAGATTACAAAAAAAGATGGGGACATTTATACTACTTTAAAAAATACGGATAATTGGGATAAAAATGGAGATGCGACAATAGACAGTATTAAATATCATAAAACAGAAGCAGGTTATTTTAAGTATGAACCAATTAAGTGGAGAGTACTACAATCTGAAAACGGAGAAGCCTTTTTATTGTCTGATGTTATTTTAGATAAGAAAGCCTATGATGAGAGCTATGAATATATTACATGGGAAGAAAGTTCATTAAGAGCTTGGCTAAATGAGAAATTTATGAATAGAACTTTTTCTGCTGAAGAAAAAGAAAAAATTAATATAACAGAAATAGTAAATCAGGATAATCCAGCTTATGGAACAGAAGGTGGGAATAATACTTCTGATAAAATATTTTTGTTATCTTCAGCAGAAGTAGATGAGAAGGAGGACGGTAAAAAATACGGATTTCTGAACGATGAGACAAGAAAATGTAAGGCAAATAGTTTTTCTGAAATGGAAATAGCGTTCTGGTGGCTTCGTTCGCCGGGTTATAATAGTAGTAGTGCGACCGAAGTGTTTGGTTATGGCCGGATCAATAGGGATGGTAATAATGTCTACGATAATATTGCGGGTGTGCGCCCTGCTTTGCATCTGAATCTTTCATCCTCCAATCTCTTCTCCTACGCAGGAACCGTTTCTTCAGATGGAACCGAAAACGAAGTCCCTTACAACACTAAAACCAGACTTATCCAAAAATAAAGAAGGCAACAGCCAAAATATAAATTTTTATCACATAACAACAAACAACCCAAGCAAGAAAGGAGAAACCCATGAAAAAAAGAAAGCGACTCATCGCAACCCTAACCCTGTTAATCGCCGCAATATGCTTTATGAACTCCGCCAATCTTCCAGCCGGAACCGTGCAGGCGGCATCCACATCTTCCATGAAGAAAGCCTATAAAAAGTACCTTACCAAAAGCGTAAGCGGGAAAAAGTATTACAAAGTAGTAAATATCGGTGATCGAAATAAGCCGGTTTTATTGATCGGAACTTATAAAGGTTTCGGAAAAGGCACTTACACAGGCTGTAATGTTTACTATTATAAGAGGGGAAAAGTAAGAAAAGTAGGCAGCCTGAGCGATGGAAGAGACATTGCGCTCTACACAAAGAAAGGCCAGAATTATATCAACAGTGGTCTTTCCGATGAAGCACTTTATTTATGTGTGAAAGATGGAAAGTCCTATTTATGTGCATATTACAACAGCCACAATTGGAAAATCGACCCGGATGATAAATACGAAAAATGCGTCATTAAAAAAGGTGGAAAAGTCATTAAAAATTATGGCTATATGGATGCCAAACAGTATAACACAGCAAAAAACAGCTATCGATATAGAAGTACAGTAAAGTTTGTGAAAAATACCAGTGCAAACAGAAGAAAGATATAAGTTTTAAAAACAAAGCATATATTTTTTCATCGAACTGCGTTAATCTTGCAAACATGTTCTAAAACAGGATTCAGTAAGAAAAGTAAAAGAATACCGGGCTTATTATATGGGCAGCAAATGTTATAGATATATCGGCCCAGACAAAAAGTACATACTTATGGCTCTGGCAAAAAACAAAATCGTATGCCGAAAATGGCAAAGCAATTATATTTTAAGGGAACATATAATTTGCATTTTGTTTATTAAAAAATGATATAGCAAGCGAATAGATACGCCCTGCATTAGTGGTCTTTTCTAATGCAGGGCGTGATTAATAGCAGTATTTTCTGGATGGTGTTATTATTTATACAATGTTGGTAATAAAAAAATTTTTAATTCATTTTACTGGAAATACATTTAAATATAGAATAAAATTATAGTTACATAACATTTTTTTGGAGGAGAAAGGCATGGAAGAGAACTTACACTGCCTGCGAAAGGGAACCAGACTCATAGGTCGATATACGATTGAGAGAGTATTAGGTCAGGGTGGATTTGGAATCACTTATCTTGGCATAGACGAACTGCATGAGAAAAAAGTCGCCATCAAGGAATTTTTTCCACAGGGAATTGTAACGAGAAATATCGAGTATGAAGATGCTGTAACAGTAACTTTTGTCGGGGAAAAAGATAATTATAATAAAGGAAAAGAAAAATTCTTAAAAGAGGCCCGAATCATGGCGAGGTTCAGTAAGGATGAGGGAATTGTCAAAGCACAGGATTTTTTTGAGATAAATAATACCGCTTACATTGTTATGGAATATCTGGAAGGTATTACTTTAAAGCAGTATTTAAGGGAAAATGAAAGAATAGAACCGGAAGAATTATTGGAATTGTTTGTACCATTGATTGAATCCCTTGATGAAATACATAGCCAGGGATTAATTCATCGGGATATCAGTCCGGATAATATCATGGTACTTCTTGGCGGGAAAATAAAGTTAATGGATTTTGGGGCAGCCAGAGATTACACAGACTTTGGAGAAAAAAGTCTTTCCCTTATTTTAAAACCGGGATATGCGCCGCCGGAACAATATCAGACACATGGAGTACAAGGACCGTGGACAGATATTTATGCCCTTTGTGCCACTATGTATAAATGTCTTACAGGAGAAAATCCGCCTGATGCGATAGAGCGAGTTATGGATGATAATTTAAAAGAAATATCCGAATTTGGTATCCCTGTTTCAAAACAGATGGAGGAAACGATAATAAAGGGAATGAGTATTTCTGCCAGAAACAGGTATCAGAATATAGAAGAATTTTGTGAAGATTTGTATGCGTTGTCTGAAGAAACACTTACACTTGAAGAGGAAGAAAGTAAAGTCGAGGAAACTTTGATAGAAGAAGATATGAAAACTTTTTCTCAAGAAGCAGAGGAAGAGAAAAAATATGTACTTCATAATCCGAAAATAGAAAATGATCCATTTGTGAAATCAGGGAAAAAGGTAATCTGGGATTGTCTGTGGTTTGGAAAATATCCACAAAAGCAAATTACACAGGAAGACGGGGCGATTTACTCTGTTTTAAAAAATGAAATAAATTGGGATTTAAATAATGATGTTATAATAAATGGCAGTAAATATCATAAAACAGAAAATAATTATTTTAAGTATGAACCAATTAAATGGCGCGTACTACATTATGAGAATAGCGAAGCTTTTTTACTGGCAGATGCTATTTTAGATAGCCAGCCATATCATAGCGAGAATGAAGAAATCGATTGGGAGAAAAGTTCAATAAGGGCATGGCTAAATAATGAATTTATAAATAAAGCTTTTTCTAATGAGGAAAATAAAGCAATCAATACAGTAGAACTAATCAATAAAGATAATTCTAAATATGGAACTCAAGGAGGAAAAAATACTTCTGATAAACTGTTTTTATTGTCATTATCAGAAGTAGATGAGACAGAAGAAAGCAAAGAATATGGATTCTGGGATAAGAAAACAAGAAAATGTAAAAATGATAACTTTTCTGAAGAGACATATTTTTGGTGGCTTCGTTCCCCGGGCAATAGCAGTCATGATGCAGCAGGAGTATATTATTATGGATGGGTCTTTGGATATGGTTATGATGTTCAAGAACCTGCTGGTGGCATTCGTCCGGCCTTGTACCTGAATCTTTCATCATCTGATTTTTTCTCCTACGCCGGAACTATATCCTCAGAAGGAACCGAGGATGCAGTTCCTTATAATACGAAAACCAAACTTGTTCAAAACTAGAGTGTGTTTGAAAAAGGCAATTGACATTAAAAAAATTTTATAAAATGATATAGTATAATCCAATTGAGAACAATCAGTAATCTATTTTGACTATCATTTGTTTATAGGTGAAGTACTCGGTAATTCAATTGTCGAGTGTTTCACAGGATAAACAAAGAAAGATAGCAATGAAAGGAGAGAAACTTATGGCAGTAATTGGCGCGATTCTTGGAGATATAGCAGGTTCACAATTTGAGTTCAACAGACCAGAGAATCTGGATTACAAACATTACAAGTTATTTACAAACAGATGTTCTCATACCGATGACACGATAATGACTCTGGCGGTGAAAAAAGCAATTTTAGAAAATGCAGATTTTACAAAAACAATGCGTGAAATCGGACAACCTTATCCTTACTCAGGATATGGTGGAAGATTTTATGAGTGGATGTACGGCGAAAATCCGAAGCCATATAATAGCTTTGGAAATGGTTCGGCAATGCGTGTTTCTTTTATTGGAGAACATTTTGATGCATTAGAAGACGTAATATCTATGGCAGAAAAATCTGCGGAAGTGACACATAATCATCCAGAAGGAATCAAAGGTGCCGTAGTAACGGCTGTCTGTATCTGGATGGCCCGCCACGGAAAAACAAAAGAAGATATTTTCCAGTATGTATTAGAACAATATCCAGCAGAAAAATATGAATACAGCATTGCTGTCCCTCTTGATGAATTGGAGAAAATATATCAGTGGAACGAGACTTGTATGGGAAGTGTACCGGCAGCAATGCGCTGCTTTTACGAAAGCGACTCCTACGAGAGCTTCCTCCGCAATGTATTCCGCTTAAAATGCGATAGCGACACCCTCGCAGCAATCGGCGGAGCCGTAGCAGAAGAATACTATGGGTGGACTGAATTCTATAATGAAGATGAACTGCTCAAAAAATATCTTGATGCAAATTTATACAACTTAGTAAAACTTTGATTTGCCGCAGGCAAGGGAGACGCCACCAGAAAGAGAAATAACCTATATTTGTGACTTTCGTCGCTGCAGGCTGAATGTTCGCTTAATCGCTCGCATCCAACCTTTGCTCCCAGGCCACAAATATAGATTATTTCTCTTTCTGGTGGCTGTCTTTGGCTGTAGAAGTAAAATCAGAATCTTACTGTTATAAGATTTGAGTATTTATTAGCAGATTGTTGCTTTCCGAGAAATCAGATATTAAAGTTTTGCACACAAGCTATTATTATAATATCACAGCAATTTTAAGACAATAAGTTAGAGTGTGTTTGAAAAATGCTTTCTGTAAATTAGGGCATACAGGTTGTAGGAATGATTTTTCAAAAACGCTAGTTTATAAGTGGCTAATGTCAAGATCGATATAATAGTGTAGCTAAAAATTAGCATATTTCTGTTAATTCAAAGGGATTGATAAATTGCTTCAAGTGTTAATCTTTTTGAAAAGTAATCTTCCCCAATTTCTATTTTTCTTGTTCCCATCCCCAAATCTTACAATATTAATTCTGATTTTGCTTCTCCATCCAAAGCACAGCACCCGAAGAGAGAAGATAACCTATATTTGTGGCCTTAGAACGAGGATTGAATGCGAGCGTGTAAGCGAACATTCAACCCACAGTGATAGAGTCACAAATATAGGATATCTTCTCTCTTTGGGTGCGTCTTTTTGCCTGTGGCAAATCAGAAGTTATTAAATTTCACTCTGGGAAATAAGTGCAATGTCTGATATAATTTATAAAAGCATCAGCTTTAAAACATTGAAAAGTCAGGAGGAAATAAAATGGGAATCTATTTAAATGGAACAACTGCCTATACCCTGTACAAAAGCGAAACAGTAAAGCCATATTTTATAGATAAAACATCGATGCTAGAGCAATTATTTCCTTTAGTAAATGAAGGAAATAATTATATTTGCATTACCAGGCCTCGAAGATTTGGAAAAACAGTTACAGCAAATATGATAGCGGCATTTTTTTCTAAAGCAAAAAATGCGGAGGATATATTTGATAAATGCAAAATATCAGCAAATCCGATATGTACGAAATATCAAAACCAGTATTCAGTGATCCATATTTCATTTAATGATCTCCCAAAAAGATGTACTTCCTATGAAAAATATATTGACAGGATTGAAAACAGATTAATCAAAGATCTCCGGCTGGAATATCCAGATGTCGAAATCTCAGAGGACGAGGCGGTATGGGATGTTTTAAATGAAATATACGCTTATGATATTAATGCGAGATTTATATTTGTATTTGATGAATGGGATTTTATTTTCCATCAGGATTTTATCACAGAGCAGGACAAAAAAGATTATTTACTTTTTCTGCGTAATTTACTGAAAGATAGACCATATGTATTGCTTGCATATATTACAGGAATTCTTCCAATCGCAAAATGTTCAAGCGGTTCAGAACTTAATATGTTTATGGAATATACGATGATTTCAGAAGAAAAATTTAGTGATGCTTTTGGATTCACAGACTCGGAAACAGATGAATTATACAGACGGTATGGAAAAAATACAAAGCACAAAAATGTGAGTCGTGAAGGATTACGCATCTGGTACAATGGCTATCATACTTTTCGGGGAGAAAGCGTGTATAATCCAAGATCAGTTGTATTTGCACTTACGAATAATAATCTTGCATCTTACTGGACAAGTTCAGGGCCATATGATGAGATTTATTATTATATTGAACATAATATAGATGATGTGCGGGATGATCTGGCATTGATGATATCAGGAGAAGCTGTTCCAGCCAAAATTCAGGAATACGCGGCAACTTCTATGAAACTTACTACAAGAGATGAAATTTTTTCTGCGATGGTAGTTTATGGATTTTTGAATTTTGAGAATGGAAAGGTCAGCATTCCAAATAAAGAACTGATGGATAAGTTTGCTGCAATGTTACGAAAAGAACCTTCTTTAGGATATGTGTATCGTCTTGCACACGAATCTGAAAGAATGCTTTATGCCACTTTGCATGGCGATACGAAAACAATGAATGAGATTCTCGAATATGTCCACAATACAGAAATTCCACTACTATCATATAATTACGAAACAGAACTTTCTGCTATTGTAAATTTGATTTATCTTGCAGCACGGGATCTATACCAAGTTGAACGTGAGGAAAAAGCAGGCATTGGATATGTTGATTTCATTTTCTATCCATATGATAAAACAGCAGATTGCCTTATACTGGAATTAAAAGTAGATCATACACCAGAAGAAGCCATCAAACAGATTATTGAAAAAAAGTACGCAATGAAGTTTCAAGGGAAAATTGGACAAAAACCGTTGTATACAGGAAGAATTCTTGCGGTTGGAATTAGCTATGATAAAAAGAACAAAGTACATGCATGTAAAGTTCAGGAACTTGAAAAAGTTAGTAAATTCTGTTGAATTGGCAAAACTGACGAAACAACGAAATCCCATCGTCCATATTTGTGATTTTAGTCGCTGCGCGTTGAATGTTCGCT
>OLOJ01002327.1_pt1 | contig 15732 bp, 15 predicted proteins | sample 1672251 | NCBI WGS metagenome assembly OLOJ01 (sample SAMEA3136664, study PRJEB25190) | human gut metagenome | biome: human gut; feature: human-associated habitat; material: faeces | place: Austria | collected 2013 | reverse complement strand
CCCCCCGTGAAGTCGGGTAGGGGTTGCGGCCCCCCGTGAAGTCGGGTAGGGGTTGTGGAGCCCGCAAAATTCTTGAGTTACAGCTCGCGCAGGGCGTCGACGAGGGCGGTCTTTTCGGCGGTCTTGCCGTCCTTGCCCTTGAGGACTTTGGCGGGGATGCCGGCCACGACGGTGTTGGGTTCCACGTCGCTCACGACCACGGCACCGGCGGCGACGACGGCACCCTTGCCCACGCGGCAGCCCTCCAGGACCACGGCGTTGGCCCCGATGACGACATCATCCTCGATGATGACGGGCACGGCGCTGGCAGGCTCGACGACCCCGGCCAGGACGGTGCCGGCCCCGATGTGGCAGTTCTTGCCCACGATGGCCCGGCCGCCCAGCACGGCACCCATGTCGATCATGGAACCGGCCCCGATGACGGCACCGATGTTGATGACGGCACCCATCATGATGACGGCGTTGTCACCGATCTCCACCTGCTCGCGGAGAATGGCACCCGGCTCGATGCGGGCGTTGATGTTCTTCTTGTCCAGCAGGGGGATGGCAGAGTTGCGGCTGTCGTTCTCAATGACCAGCTGGGCGATGTTGTCCTTGTTCGCGTCTAAGACGGGCTGGATGTCCTTCCAGTCCCCGAAGACGAGCTTCGTCTCCCCGCAGGGGAAAACGGTGGCGTTGGGGAAGTCGATGGGGGCTTTCTCGGTCAGATAGACTTTGACCGGGGTCTTCTTCTCGGCGGTGCGGATGCGTTCGATGATCTCCTGGGCGTTCATGGGTTCAGGTCCTCCTTTGGGGGTCGATTTTTCCTAGTACATGGGTGTACTATAACACCTTTTTTCTTCTGTCGCAAGCGATTTTTATTGAGGTGATTGTTATGCAAGTGATCGAATATCGCCGGGCGCTGCACCGCATCCCGGAGCTGGACCGGGACCTGCCGGAGACGCTGGCCTACTTACGCAGCGTGCTGGAGCCTCTGGGCTGCGCCCTGTTCTCGCCCATCCCCGGTGCCCTGTGCGCTTTTTTTGACTTTGGGAAGGCCGACGCCATCGCCTTCCGCAGTGACGCCGACGCCCTGCCCATCCAGGAGCAGACCGGATTGCCCTTTGCCTCCACCCACCCCGGCAAGATGCACGCCTGCGGGCACGACGGGCACATGTCCATGGTTTTGGACCTGGCTGTCTGGCTGGATAGCCAGAACGACTTAAAGCATAATGTCTTATTGATCTTCCAGCCTGCGGAAGAGACGACCGGCGGGGCCAAGGATCTATGCCAGAGCGGGGTCTTTGAGCAATACAACGTGACCTGTCTCTTTGGCCTGCATCTCTGGCCTGCCCTGCCCGCCGGGGTGGTGGCCTCCCGGAAGAAGGAGATGATGAGCCGCTCCTGCGAGGTCTCCGTGACCATCACGGGCCGCTCCAGCCACATCGCCAAGGCGGAGGAGGGGCTGGACGCCCTGGCTGCCGGGGTCGAGTTTTACCGCCGGGCGGTGGCGCTGGAGAAAGAACTCTCTCCGGATATTTATCGTCTGCTGAAATTCGGCCGCATGGAGAGCGGCACGGTGCGCAATGCCGTCAGCGGCAAGACGGTGCTGCTGGGCAGCCTCCGGGCCTTTCAGGACGAGGTCTTCTTCGGCCTGCAAGAGGGCCTGCGGGCCATTGGCCGGGACATCGAGAAGGAGACGGGCTGTACCGTGGACGTCCACGCCAACGACGGCTACCCCGCCGTCTGGAACCCCGACGAGCTGTTCGACCGGGTGCGCAACGCCGGGGTGGACTTTGAGATCCTGGACAAGCCCGTGATGATCTCCGAGGACTTCTCCTGGTACCAGCGGCATCTGCCCGCCCTGTTTTTCTTCCTGGGCTGCGGCCCGGCTCCAGCGCTGCACGCGGATGACTTCACCTTTGACGAGTCGATCTTAACCGTAGGGGCGGACTTCTGGAAGCAGATTGCGGCGAAGCTCTGAGCCCCGTCTCCGGTCGGTTTTGTGAAAAACGCCTAAATTGTCCAAGCCCCTGGGAAAAATGCGCCCAGGGGCTTGCTTTTTTGCTCCGGTATGGTATTCTATTAGTGCTTTACCACGATAGAGTGCTAAAAAACTCTTGCTGGCCCTGTCGTGGGGAACTCAGAAAAATTTGAAATGAAACGGAGCGCTGTACACCATGAAAAAGTTACTTGCTATCCTGCTGGCCGCAACGATGTGCGTGACCCTGCTGGCCGCCTGCGGCGGGCAGTCCAACGACACCACGGACACGAACGGCGACACCACCGCCACGGACACCAACGACACCAAGACCGATGCCAACGCCGACATGATCTACGCCGTCGAGACCGGCAGCGCCGGCGAGGCCGCTGCCCAGGAAAAGGGCTGGGAGATCAACTCCGTGGCCGCCCAGGCCGACGCCCTGATGGAGGTCGAGGCCGGCACCTCCGACGCCGCCATCGTCGACCTGCTCATGGCCACCGCCATGACCGGCGAGGGCACCAGCTACCCCGACCTGACCTACGACGCAGAGCAGAAGCTCACCACCGAGGAGTACGGCATTGGCTGCCGCAAGGGCTCTGACCTGGCCGCCTTCATCAACAACGTCCTGGCCGAGACCTACGCCGACGGCTCCATGAAGAAGGTCGCCGACACCTACAAGCTGGCCGACGCCATGGTCGAGCAGGCCGCCCCCGACGCCAGCTACACCGTCCCCACCGACGGCGACGTGGCTTACATCCAGAACAAGGGCAAGCTGGTCGTGGGCATCACCGAGTTCGAGCCGATGGACTACAAGGACGCCAGCGGCAACTGGATCGGCTTCGACGCCGACATGGCCAAGCTGGTGGCCGAGAAGCTGGGCGTGGACATCGAGTTCACCGTCATCAACTGGGACAACAAGATCATGGAGCTGGACTCCAAGGCCATCGACGTGGTCTGGAACGGCATGACCCTCACCGACGAGGTCAAGAACTCCATGGAGTGCACCAACCCCTACTTCAACAACGCCCAGGTGGTCGTGACCAAGGCTGCGGAGTAAGCCTGCCCCACCCGGCCATTTGAACCGAATCATCATCCCAAAGGCAGAGGGCGTTGCCCCTCTGCCTTTGGGCGGCTTTTTGAGAAAGCAAGTACAACCAACGTGAGGAGCGTGTTCCATGTTCTGGACAGTAACCCAATCTTTGATCAGCGGCTTAGGCACGGCCACGCAGCTGTTTGCGCTGACCCTGCTCTTCGGCCTACCGCTGGGCCTGGTGATCGCCTTTGGCTCCATGAGCAAATGGCGGCCCCTCAAGGCCGTTGTCGACGTGATCGTCTGGATCATCCGGGGCACCCCCCTGATGCTCCAGCTCATCATCATCTATTACGGCCCCGGCCTCTGGCTCGACCAAAATATCTGGGGCGGCGGCAGCAGCGGGCGCATGACGGCCTGCGTCATCGCCTTCGTCATCAACTACTCCTGCTACTTCTCCGTCATTTATCGGGGCGGGATCCAGGGCGTCCCCGTGGGCCAGCGGGAGGCCGCCGAGGTCCTGGGCTTCACCAAGTCCCAGATCTTCTTCAAGGTCACGCTCCTGCAGATGATCAAGCGCATCGTGCCCCCCATGTCCAACGAGATCATCACCCTGGTCAAGGACACCTCTCTGGCCCGCATCATCGCCATCACCGAGCTCATCAAGGCCGGTGAGTCCTACATGAAGTCCGCCGGCATCATCTGGCCGCTGTTCTACACGGGCCTGTTTTACCTGGTCTTCGTGGGCATCCTGACCATCGTCTTCAACCTCATCGAGCGCAAGCTCAGCTACTTCCGCTAAGGGGGTCTGTCTCATGTCGATCTTAGACGTACAGCACATTGAAAAAAACTTCGGGGCCACCAAGGTCCTGAAAGACATCAACTTCTCTCTGGACGAGGGCCAGGTCCTGGCCATCATCGGCTCCTCCGGCAGCGGCAAGACCACGCTCCTGCGCTGCCTGAACTTCCTGGAGACCCCCAACACCGGCCGCATCGTCGTCCGGGGGGAGACGCTCTTCGACGCCGCCGACCCCGCCACCCAGCAGGAGAAGGAGATCCGCCGCAAGCGCCTGCACTTCGGCCTGGTCTTCCAGAGCTTCAACCTCTTCCCCCAGTACACCGCCCTGGAAAACGTGACCCTGGCCGAGCGGCTCATGGCCAAGGAGCGCCCGGACTTCAAGGCCAACAAGAAAAAGATCCTCGCCGCCATTGACGCCGAGGGCATGGACCTGCTGGAAAAGATGGGCCTGAAGGAGCGGGCCGGGCATTACCCGCACCAGCTCTCCGGCGGCCAGCAGCAGCGGGTGGCCATCGCCCGCGCCCTGGCCCTGCACCCGGACATCCTCTGCTTCGACGAGCCGACTTCCGCCCTGGACCCGGAGCTGACGGGAGAGGTCCTGAAGGTCATCCGCGGCCTGGCCGAGCAGCACACCACCATGATCATCGTCACCCACGAGATGAGCTTCGCCCGCGACGTGGCCGACCAGGTCCTCTTCATGGACGGCGGCGTGGTCGTGGAGCAGGGCACCCCCGAAGCAGTCTTCTACCACCCCCAGCAGGAGCGCACCAAGCAGTTTTTGGACAAGTTCAACGGGGACTGAATTTGATACGGATACAGACGCAACCTGTACCGACGCAAAGAGAGCGGCCGACCGGCCGCTCTCTTCTGTTTTTTATAGGACCACATGAAACACGAGCTGATGCGCTGCCTGCCGGGCAAAGATCTTCCCGCCGTGGGCCTCCACCGTGGCCTTGGCAATGGACAGCCCGATGCCCGTCCCGCTCACGGCATGGGAGTGGGATTCGTCCGCCCGATAGAAGCGGTCGAAGAGACGGTCGGTGTCGGTCGGCTGGTCCGTGTCCACGGTGTTGGAGACGGTAAGCTCCGTGCGCTTCCCGCTGCGCCGGGCGGTCAGGGCAATGCGCCCGCCGTCGGGGGAATACTTGAGGGCGTTGTCCAGCAGGATCGAAACCATCTGCTGGATGGCGGTCCGGTCCCCGACCACGGTCAGCCCGTCTGCGATCTCCTGCGTATACGTCTTTCCCTTTGCTTGGGACAGCGAGACAAACGGCTCGCTGATCTCCCAAAGCGCATCGCTGAGGGAAAAGGCCGCACGCGCGGGGAAGGGGTTTTCCTCATCCAGGCGGGAAAGGGTGACGAGATTGGTGATGAGCTTGGCCAGCCGCGCCGCCTGGGCCTGGATGTTGCGGACCCACTCGTCGTCGCCGTGCTCCATGGCCAGCACGTCCGCGCTGGTGGCGATGGCGGTCAGGGGCGTTTTCAGCTCATGGCTGGCGTTGGTGATGAACTGCTTCTGGGCCTCCATGTTTTTCAGGTACGGCAGGATGGCCCGCCGGGACAGGAGGACCACCAGAACAAACACCACCACCAGACAGACCCCGGCAATGACCAGCGTGATCCAGAGCAGGGAGTGCATCCGCTGCAGCTCCCGCTCCGAGTTGAGGAAGAGGACCACCGTCTCCTGGTCTGTCGTGTGGACCAGATAGCGGTAGCCGCTCTCATAGCCCTGGGCCTTCTGGTGGGCCAGGGCCGCATCTGCGTAGGCTTTGGCATCCTCCTCCGAGAGGGAAGCGACATGATCCTGATTCACCCGGAGCACGGTGCCGTCGGCGTCATAGTGGACGGAGAAGAAGCGGAGGGAATACTGCACCTCCGGCGAGAAGTGCGCCCAGTCGTCAAAGGGGGGGGCGTCTTTCTCGCGGGAAAAGGGCTTCTGCTGGTCCTCCACCTCCAGCAGGTGGGAGAGTGCCTCGTCCTGCTGGTCGGTCATGCTGTGGTAGTTCCAGAGATTCACGAAGCACAGCAGGGTCAGGACCACGGCGGTAAAGGCCGCCATCGCCGCGCCGATGAAGCGCCAGCGCATCTGCTTCAGCATGGCATCTCCTCCAGGGCATAGCCCGCGCCGCGGATGGTCCGGATCTCCACGTCCGCCCCGATCTGCTTGAGCTTGCGGCGCAGGAAGCTGATGTAGGTCCAGACCACGTCCATCTCCGCCTGGCTGTCCAGGCCCCAGATCTTTTCAAAGAGATGCGCGGAGGAAAAGACCTGCCGCGGGTGGCGGAAGAACAGCTCCGTGAGCTGGTACTCCTTGTTGTTCAGCCGCACGGTGTCGGCAGGCGCTTTCAGCATGTATTGGTCACCGTCCAGCGTGGTGTTTCCCACGGTCAGCAGCGCAGGGGCATAGACGTTGCTGCGCCGCACCAGCGCCCGGACACGGGCCAGAAATTCACTGGCGGCAAAGGGCTTGGGGAGATAATCGTCCGCCCCGGCGTCCAGCCCGGCCACCCGGTCGGCCACCTCCGCCTTGGCCGTGAGGAAGAGGGCGGGCGTGGTGACCCCCTCTGCGCGGGCCGTTTTCAGGACCTGGATGCCGTCTTTCCCTGGCATCATGATGTCCAGCACCAGCGCATCGTAGCTGGTGGCCCGGAGATAGTCCAGGGCGTCGTTGCCGTTGTGGACCAGGTCCACGGCGTATTTATTTTTTTCCAGCATGACCTTCAGCGCTCGTGCAATGGTCACTTCATCCTCTGCGATCAAGATCCGCATGGGTATCCCCTCCCGTCTTTTCTCCTATTTTATGAGGCCAAACCAAAATGAGCCTGAAATCTTTTTTAGTATAGCAGGAGGCCCTGCCGGAGGAAAGTGCCTGCCTTACAAAAAGTTCACAATTTCTTAACCGGAACTTTTCAAGTACATTTTGGGACGAGTTTGTACAATGGCCCTCGTTGATTACGTTGCACCACAGAAAGGAGCGTTACGATGGAACTGACCGGCAAGTATCGGCACGAGCTGAAGTATTCGATCAGCCTGGCCGACCGCCTGGCCCTCGCCCAGCGCCTGCGGCCGCTCATGCAGCGGGACCCCCACACGGACGAGACGGGGCGGTATACGATCCGAAGCGTCTACTTTGACAACTACAAGGACAAAGCCCTGCGGGAAAAGCGGAACGGCGTGCAGACGCGGGAAAAATTTCGCATCCGCTACTACAACGAGGATCTTTCCTTCATCACCCTGGAAAAGAAGATCAAGCACAACGACCTGTGCAAAAAGCTCGACGCGCCCCTGACGGCGGAGGAGTACCAGAGGATATTGCAGGCACCGGGGCCTTGGATGCTGGAGCACCCGGAGCCGCTGGTGGGGGAGCTGTACTGCAAGATGAAGTTGCAGCAGCTCCGGCCCCGCGTGCTGGTGTCCTATGTGCGGGAGCCGTACATCTACCAGGCGGGCAACGTCCGCGTGACCTTCGACTCGCACATCCGCACGAGCCTGTTTGAGCGCGACTTTGCCGCGGGGACGCTCCCCGACATCAGCGCCACAGACGCCCCCGGCGACACCATCTTAGAGGTGAAGTTCGACGCCTTTCTGCCAGAAGTCATTCGCGGCCTATTGCAAGTGGGGACCCTGCGCCAGCAGGCGTTTTCCAAGTACGGGGCCTGCCGCCGGTTCGGCTGAGCAACGAGTAAAAAAAGGAGAACCTACATGAGCTTCAACGATATTTTTAAGTCCAGCTTTCTGGAAAACGTGTCCGAGTTCTCGGTCCTGGATACCGTGATCGGCCTGGCCGTCTCGCTGGTGATCGGCCTGTTCATCTTCCTCATCTACAAAAAGACGCTGACGGGCGTCATGTACTCCAGCGGCTTTGCGCTGACCCTGGTCGGCCTGTCCCTGGTGACGACCCTGGTCATCATGGCGGTCACGTCCAACGTGGTCCTGTCCCTGGGCATGGTGGGCGCCCTCTCCATCATCCGCTTCCGCACGGCCATCAAGGAGCCGGTGGAGATCGTCTTTCTCTTCTGGTCCCTGGCTGTGGGCATCGTCGTCGGCGCGGGCCTGCTCCCGCTGGCGGTGATCGGCTCTGCCCTCATCGGCGTGATCCTGCTGCTGTTTGCCAACCGTAAGGTGCGGAACGACCCCTATATCCTGGTGCTGAACTGCACGGATGAGACGGCGGAGCACGCCGCGCTGGACGTTCTGAAGAAGGACACGGAGCATGCTATCGTCAAGTCCAAGACCATCACCACCGCCGGCATCGAGCTGACGGCAGAGCTGCGGGGCAAAAACGCTTCCACCGACTTCGTCAACACCATCGCCCACCTGCCCGGCGTGGGGAGCGCCACCCTGGTCAGCTACAACGGCGAATACCTGTCGTAACGGGGGGCGGACCCATGCTTGCGCACAAACACATCACGAAGATCGTTGCGGCGGTCATGGCAGCTGCCGTCTGCCTGTGTCTCTGCGCCGTCGCCTTTTCCGGTCCGCTCACGGCCTGGGCCGGGGACAAGGGGATCACACAGGAGTATGAAACGGCGCTGTTTGACACCAGCAGCATCCTCAGCGTGAACATCCAGATGGACGAGGCGGACTGGAACGACATGCTGGAAAACGCCACGGCAGAGACCTACTACCAGTGCAACGTGGAGGTCAACGGCACCATGTTCTATCAGGTGGGCATCCGCCCCAAGGGCAACACCAGCCTGAGCGCCATCGCCAACGACGACACGACGGACCGATACAGCTTCAAGCTGGAGTTTGACCACTATGTGGACGGGCAGACCTGCTTCGGCCTGGATAAGCTCATCCTGAACAACAACTACGCCGACGCCACCAACCTAAAGGAGGCGCTGATCTATGACATGTACCAGTATCTCGGCGCGGACGCCTCCCTCTATAATTACGCCAAAATTTCACTCAACGGGGAATATTGGGGCGTTTACCTGGCCCTGGAGGGCGTGGAGGACAGCTTCCAGCTCCGCAACTACGGCACGGAGAGCGGGGAGCTTTATAAGCCGGAGAGCATGGACATGGGCGGCGGGAAGGCCCAAGACAGGCCGGATGGAATGCCGGAGGGGACCGAGGACGGCAAAGACTTCGGCAACGGGGGACCACCGGACGCGCCGAACCAGACAGACGCCGCAGAAAACGCCGAACCCGGCCAGCGTCCGGAGGGCGACGCCGAGCCGCCGGGCGGCATGGACAGGAACAGCGGCGGCGCAGACCTCAACTACACCGACGATGACCTGGACAGCTACGAGACGATCTGGGACGGGGAGGTCACCAAGACGAACCAGGCCGACCACGAGCGGGTGGTCAAGGCCCTGAAAAATATTGCGGAGGGGAACGACCTGGAGACTTACATGGACATCGACAACCTCCTGCGCTACATGGCGGTCCATGTCTTCTCCGTCAACGAGGACAGCTTATCCGGGACGATGGCCCACAACTACTATCTCTATGAGTCGGACGGAAAGCTGAGCCTCATCCCCTGGGACTACAACCTGGCCCTCGGCGGGATGGGCGGCATGGGTGGCGGGATGCCCGGCGGCTCCGGCGAAACAGAGGAGAGCAGCGGTGCCACCAGCGTGGTGAACAGCCCCATCGACGACGCCTTCTCCGGCACGGACTTCTTCGATACGCTCCTGGAGAATGAGACGTATCACAGCCAGTATGACGCCTATTTGCAGCAGCTGGTCAGCGAGTACATCAACGGCGGCGGCTTTGACGCCTTCTACGAGCGCGTCCGCAGTCAGATCGACGAGCTGGTGGAAACGGACCCCACGGCCTTCTATTCCTATGACGAGTACGAGACGGCGGCGGAGACGCTCTACCAGGTGGTGAAGCTGCGCGGCCAGTCCATCCAGGGGCAGCTGGACGGGACCATCCCCTCCACCGAGGAAGCCCAGCGCGACAGCGACGCCCTAATTGATGCCTCCGACCTGGACGTAAGCGTCATGGGCACCATGAACATGGGCGGCGGCAACGGAGCCGGCGGACCGGGTGGACCGGGCGAATCGGACGGTGCAGAACCGCCGCAGTTCGGCGGCAACGGGCAAGCACCTGCCAAGCCGCAGAAGACCGAAAACGCAGAAGAAACAGAACATTAAGCTGGGAAAAAAGGACAGGGACAGCACGGCGCTGTCCCTGCCCTTTGCTGCGGCAAAACCTTAAAATTCCACGACATATTCCGGCCCCAAGACCACCGGCCCGCTGACGGTGAGGCGCTGGAGCCGGCCGCCCTTGACGACGGCATCCGTGTCCAGCGCTCCGCCGGGCTGCCGGATGGTCAGCCGGTGGTGTCCGTCGGTCCCGTGCCGGGCGGACCAAGCCGCCGCCGCCCCCGCCGCCGCCACGCCGCAGGGGAGGGGGGTGAGATTCGCTTCGCCCGCCTGCCAGCGGACGGCGGACAGACTGCCCGCCCGGAAATTCCAGAGCAGGGCGGCGGCAGCGGGGACCTCGTTCTCCCGCGCCAGCGTGTCCAACGCCGGGGCCAGGACGGCCTCTTCCGGCAACGCCGCCCCGGAGCGCAGCACGCAGACCAGCCCCGGCAGGCAGACCATCGGCGCTGTTTCGGCTTTGGACAAAAAGGGCCGGGATCCCATCCACAGGGGCAGGGGCAGGTCCGCCGCCCCATGCCCCGCCAGGGGGTTGAGCTGGACGGTGCAGGGGGCGTTGCTCCCGCCGATCTCCACGGGCAATTTTTTGTCCCGCCGGATGCCCCGGCCTACGGCGAAGGACAGGCCCCCCAGCAGCAGGGCCGTGCCGCTGACGGCCCCGGTCACGGTCTCGACCCGGACCACGCCCTTGCCCTGGGGCGGGGTCAGAAAGAACACGTCTTTGGCCCCCAGCTCCCGGATGGCCTTCAGCTTCCCGGCGATGGCCGGGCGGTCCGCCGCGTCCACCGGGGTCTTCACCAGCAGCACCGGCCAGGTGGGAAGACCGGCAGTTTGAAAAGACAGCTTCACAGAAATTCCCTCGTTTCCTCCCGCCCTCCCGGCCGCCCGCCCTGGGGGGGCGAAGGGTTGGAAAAACACGGGTTTTGTGGGTATTGTAGCATAAAACCCCCGTTTGGTAAAGGTTTCGTCGGGATTTCTCCCAAAAACGGTGACAATATTTTGCGGAAACTTTACAAATTAGGTGTTTTCAGCGGCTGTCAGATATGATATAATACCATGAACTATAGAGATTTCTCATCGAATCCAACGACCCGATGACATTTTTGATGCAGAACGATCGTCAGGAGGATGATACTGCTTATGCGTTACGACGATTACGACGATTACAGCCGCTCTTCCAGAGGGAGCTCCCGCCGGGGCTCCTTTGATGCTTCCGGTAGCCGGGACTATGACTATTACGACCGGGACTATCGCAACGGCGGCACCTACGACCGGTACGACCGGGCGCTCTATGGCCGGGACTATGACAACTACGACGACTATGACCGGGGCTACGACCGCTACTCCACCAGGGGCTACGACAACTACAACACCCGCTCCCGCCGGGACGATGACATCGACCTGTCCGACTGGGAGCGCACCGCCCCTGACTGGGAGGATCACGGCGCCAGCCGGAAGAAGAAGTCCTCTTCCTCCTCCGGTGCCAGCCGCAGCCGTTCCTCCGGCCCCTCGTCCCGCGGCTCCGGCAGCCGGGACCGGGACCGCCACCGTTCCTCGTCCGGCTCCGGCCGGGACAGAGACCGGGATCGGGACCGCCGCCGGTCCTCTTCCGGCTCCGGCCGCGACCGGGACTACGACCGGGACCGCCGCAGCAGCCGCAGCCGGGACTATGACCGCGACTACGACCGAGACCGCCGCCGTCGGGACCGGGACCGGGATTACGACCGGGGCGGCCGCCGGGGGGGCTTCATGCAGTTTTTGCCCATCATCATCGGCCTGGTGGTGATCGTGCTGGCGGTGCTGGTGATCCGGTCCATGGTGGCCGGCAAGGGCGACTATAAGATCGACTTCTCCACCCCGGAGATCGTGGTGGGCGAGACCGCCACCGCCACCTTAAACACCGGCAGCACAAGCTCGTCCAACGGCAGCAGTGAGCCGACCGTCACCTGGACCAGCAGCGAGAACAACGTGGTCACCGTCGAGGGCGACGGCCTCACCGCCACCCTCACCGCCGAGAGCCTGGGCAGCGCCACCATCACCGCCTCCATCGACGGCGAAAAGGTCGCCAGCGGCACCGTCACCGTGGTGGAGAGCGCCACGGGCGTGGACAGCATCCGCGTGACCAACGAGAGCATCACCGTCCGCTCCGGCGAAACCTATCCCATCGACGCCACCGTGGTCATGGACGACACCTCCAAGACCCCCGCCACCATCAAGTGGAGCAGCAACGACACGTCTGTGGCCACCGTGGACGACAAGGGCGTCGTCACGGCCAAGCAGGTGGGCAGCGCCATCATCAAGGGCGTGGCCGGGTCGAAGACCGTGGAGGTGGCCGTGAGCGTCGTGGAGAACCCCAACTCCACCCCCCATGACTCCACCAAGGACGCCGGAAACGCCGCCGACGACGGCAGCACCGGCACCACGACCAACAACAATACCAACACCGGCACCGGCACCACCACCGGCGGCACCACGGGGTCCAACGACACCACCGGCACCGGGACCACCGGGACCACCGGGAACACCACCACCGGCGGCACCGGCTCCAACGACACCACCGGGACCACCACTGGCGGCACCGGCACCGGGACCACCGGCGGAACCACAGAAGGGACCAGCACCGGCGACTCCGAAGAATAACGCAGACCAAGTGCGCGGACAGGCCCCGGCCTGCCCGCGCATTTTCTCTCAGGAGGGATCCAAACCAATGTCTCATCATCCGACCCGCAAAAAACTCTTTTCCAAGCTGGGCCAGGACCGGCAGGTCTCCGAGACCGTCCGCTTGGGCCTGCTGCTGGCCCTCTCCGGGGGCCTCATGGACGCCTACTCCTACCTGTTCCGCGGCGAGGTCTTTGCCAACGCCCAGACGGGCAACATCCTGCTCTTCAGCGTGAACCTCTCCCAGGGCAACTGGGGCATGGTCAAGGAGTACGGCTGCCCCGTGCTGGCCTTCGGCGCGGGCATCGCCCTGGCCTTTCTCATCCGGCAGCATTTCCAGCGCCGGAAGATCCGCCTGCACTGGCGGCAGATCGGCGTGCTGATCGAGATCGGGGTGCTGATCTTCGTGGCCTTCCAGCCCCAGACGAGGAATCTGCTGGCCAACAGCCTGACCTCCCTGGCCTGCGGCTTCCAGGTGGAGGCCTTCCGTAAAATTCACGGCAACTCCATCGCCACGACCATGTGCATCGGCAACTTCCGGGCCGGCCTGCACGCCCTGGGAGAGTATTGGTTCTCCCGCAAGAGGAGCGACCGCAACAAGGCCCTGACCTATTTCATCGTCATCGCCTTTTTCGCCCTGGGGGCCGTCCTGGGCAGCCGCCTCATCGCCCGGATGGGGCAGTGGGCCATCCTGTGCAGCAGCGCCCTGCTGGCCGCCTGCTTCCTGCTCATGTTCATCCAAACCGAAGAAGAAAAACGGGACGCCCTTTGACGAACCACCGAAGTGTGTGCTATACTCCGAATAGAGAAGCGAAGGAAGCAGGTGGGGGATTTGACGGCAACAGAAACGATGGACCAAAAACACCAGGGGGACCTGGTAAGACTTCGTAAACTACGCCTGATGGATGATGCATTTTTTACGAAGTGTTTTGACGGAGAGACTGCGTGCGTGAAGCTGGTCCTACAAATTATTTTGGACAAGCCGGATCTGGACGTGGTCGATGTTCGGACGCAAGTCTTTGTGGAGCATCTGCTGAACCGCTCTGTCCGCCTGGACGTTCTGGCGACCGACAGCGAAGGTCGAAAGTTCAACATCGAAATTCAGCGCTCAGACAAAGGCGCAGGCCGAAAACGGGCACGGTATAACAGCAGCATGATGGACGTGAATCTGCTGGAAAAGGGCAATGACTTCGAGGCGCTGCCAGAAACCTATGTCATCTTCATCACAGAGAATGATGTGATCGGCCTGGGGGAAGCTGTCTATGAGATCGAGCGCTGCTTTGTCAAAAGTGGCAAACGGTTTGGGGATGGTTCGCATATCCTCTATGTGAACGGGTCCTATCGGGACGATTCCCCGGTCGGAAAGCTCATGCATGATTTTTCCTGTACAGACCCCTCCGATATGTGCTATACTGTGTTAGCAGATCGGGCAAGATTCTTCAAGGAAAGCAAGGAGGGAAACGCGATTATGAGCAAGATTTTGGAAGACATGAGACGACAGTCTTATCAAGAGGGCATAAAAGCGGTTGCGCTTCGCATGCTGGAATCTCAAAAACTTTCGTTGGAGGAAATTTCTGCGCTGTCTGGACTTTCTTTGGACGAAGTGAAAAAGCTGAGCGAAACCAAAACGGCTTGACCCAAACGAGAAAACAAAGGCTGAGAACCCATTTTCCGGTTCTCAGCCTTTTTCTTTTCAGCAAGATAAAAAATAAAAATTTAGCGCTTCAGCTCGATCGTTACGTTCCCCTCCGGGTCGATGGCCAGGCTCATCTGGCGGATGTGCTTCTCGTAAAACTGCTGCCGCTCGGCGGGCGTCATGGAGATGCGGGTAGCGTGGAGGGCGTTGTCGAACATCTCGTTGACGTTCAGGTGGATGGCCCTGCTCAGGGTCTGGTTCAGAGCCTTGAAGAGGGCGCTGCGGCGGATCTCCTCGGCGTTGCCGGAGTAGAAATCGTCGATGAAGCAGTAGAAGATCTCAGAGTCGGCCAGGGCCTTCTTCATGTCGATGCCGCATTTCTCCCGCTCCACCATGACCAGGAATTTGGCGTGGGGCATGGAGGTGATGAGGCCCCAATAGTCGGAGTCGCTGGAGACGATGAGGAAGGAGTCCACGTTGTTGCGGTAGTGCTCCTCGCAGGCGCGGGCGGTGAGGGTGATGTCCACCAGGGATTTGTTCTGCTTCACCCGCTCGATCATGATGTGCTCCACGGTCAGGTCGGTGTAGTCCTCCAGCATTTTCCAGGCCGAGGCGGCGTGGACATCGTTGAAGAGGATGATGCGGCTGATTTTTCGGGTGTACTGCTCGTCCAGGTTCCGCAGGGTGGCGCAGAGGCGGTAGGGGTCGGAGTTTTCGCAGTCGACCACCATGACGACCTTTTCGCTCTCCTCCAGGAAGTCATAGATGCTGCCCTTGACGTAGCTGCTCACGTCGGAGACCCGGCTGTACTCGGAGAATCTGTCGTTGTGCCACTCATACAGCAGGGTGGCAAAGCGCTTGTCGTTGTAGAGGACGTTGCCCTCCTTGGCGGGGACCCAGTTGATGTAGACCTGATAGGGGTAGTCGGACCGGTTGGCATAGTAGCGGTCGGCGGCGGCCTTGGTGCCCGCCTCGGTCAGGCCGTCGGGCATGACGATGAGGTCCCGGATGTACTCCCAGTTGAGCCACAGGGGGAAGAGGGGCTTGCAGTTGTTGATCCGGTCGGAGATGACCCGGTTGATCTCGATGATGTGCTGGTAGAGCTTGATGCTGGACTTTTTGATGAAGCGCACCCCGTCCAGCTCCAGCTGGTTGATGCTCTCCACGGGGACATACTCCGGCATGGTCAAAATGGAGCGGTGCTCAAAGCGCATGCCCTCGTTGATATACTTAAAATTTCTTTGGATGGCCGTGCGGATCAGGCAGAGATTGCGGATGATCCGGGCATTTTTTTCTTTGTCCAGCCGGTCGTAAATGTCTAGCTGCGGCGGCTCATGTTCGTTTTCAAACATTCGTTTGGGGACACCAATGAGATAGGCAACACGCGAGACCAGGTCGCGGGTGCTGTTTCGATAAAAAGTTCTTTCTTCTGCCTCCATGGGTTGGGTCGGATCGGCAAAGCTGGGCTGAAATTCGTTTTGTTCTTGCATGGTCTCACTCCTTTCTGCAAGAAGATGGGAAGGGGAATGGCGG
>OLOJ01002321.1_pt1 | contig 15753 bp, 10 predicted proteins | sample 1672251 | NCBI WGS metagenome assembly OLOJ01 (sample SAMEA3136664, study PRJEB25190) | human gut metagenome | biome: human gut; feature: human-associated habitat; material: faeces | place: Austria | collected 2013 | reverse complement strand
TCTTGTAACTGGCTGGTGTGTTCCTTAACATCTTTTTTTCTTTTTTATAATGTTCTATTTTATCCGCAAGCATACAGTTATAGATAAACCGGCTGCAGCCGATTGTTTTTTCTATTTGCACACGTTGTTCTGCATTTGGATAGATTCGTATTTTTACTGCCCGGTTTATTTTCCTCACCTTATTCCTACGTATAAGTAAACGAATTCAATTATCGTTTTTCGAGCAATATGTTCTTTCTTCATTATAATACAATTCTACTGCAAGAACAAGTGTTTTCTTTTTTATCTACAAAAATCTTTTGGGTATTTATGGGATTTATGGGTTATTTATGAGCATTTATGCTCAAATCTACAATTCATCTCACTACCTGAAGAGGTAGGAGAATTCTTGTTATATATTATGTTAAATTGTTCTCATTAACAATAATAACGTATTTCTCCAAAGTATTTAATCCATGCATAGATCACATCATCATGTCGAGCTTCAATCATACGCATCATATTACGAAGCGCATGACTGGGAATACGTGAATTGTTATTACAGAGCAAACAGTTCCCGCTACTGGTAATCCAGATTTTTGTTGCTTTCGCAGTTGGAGCACCTTTTGCAATATGAACATGAACTGGTTCGAGAGGCTTATTTTCATTAGTCCAAAAATAGATCCAATAATCGCCAAACCTAAAAATTTGAGGCATTATCAAATCCTCCCTCCTGAGAAAATTCAATAATCAAATGTGCCATAGAGTGCACTATCTCATTAAACTTTTTTATTTCTTCATCTGTATAGTGAAAAACATCTTCCCAGGTATAATCCGGAAGCCAACAGGTAGCATGTTTAAAACAATATTTTGCGTCCGGTGTCTCAATATACACTTTAACTCGTCCATCTTCTTTCATTTCCGAATGCGTAATTTCTGTATTATCATTAAGTGTCATAAATGGATACATCATAATATTAGCCCCTTTCTACTCTTACATTATATGAATAAGCCATGCATGTTCCATGGTTTTATTATACATCATTTTATTACAATAAACTATTATCTGTTGTCTCTTTTTCCGCAATAATATGCCGTAAAAAATTTACACCGGTGGATGCATCGCTGTAAGCGAAGCCAATATGATTAAAATCCTTCAGACTGTCGACAAAAATGCCAAAATCTGCATTTATTCGGCATGAGTTTATAAAAATTTAATGGGGTCTGACCCCATTAAATTTGATTTCTCCTGTTGATTTGTTAAAAATTTTATTAAGAATATTTTACCTGTAAATCAAACCATGCGTCAAGTATCTTCTGACATCAAAAGAACCCCTGACCTGAATCAGGGGTCCTTTTTTAACTTGTTATTTCTTTCTCTTTCTGGATCTGTAACCAATAAATCCGATGATCACAACTGCTGCTGCAAGAAGCACTACCCAGATTACGATGTTGGTATTATCGCCTGTCTTAACAGGATGCTGTGAAGTACTATTGCTGCCATGTGAACCTGGTTGATTTCCACCGTTATCACTGTTGCCAGGTGCCGGTGTTGGTGTATTGGTTTCAGACGGAGTCTTAGTCACTGTCGGAGTGGCAGTATCTTTGCTGTTGGTCAGAGTAATGGAACCCTTATACTGTCCTTCTCTTGTGACTTCCAGATTACCTTCACCACTGATCTCGTATGGGAATTCGTCCGGGTCAAGGATATTACCGTCTTTATCCGTTTCTTTGATCACAAAAGTTACCTTATCCGGTTCTTCGTTTTCAGCAAGCGGGATCTCAGTTTTCACAGTATCATTCTGTATCAGTTCCACATTCTTGATCAGTGTCAGATCACCATTACTGTCCTGAGTAAAGACACCTGCATAGAAGGTATCGTCCACTGTCTTCTGCTGACCGTTGACCAGCACCTTCTTGGTGATCTTGATACGGGCACGAAGGGAAAATCCATCCGGCAGATCATAGTAATAGTTGTTTACATAAGAAACTGTCCGGGGTGTGGAAGTCTGGTTTACCACAGCCGCATTATTTTCATTTTCAGAACTGTCAGTAACATTGTAGTAGAACAGCTTACCATCTTTCATTTCTATGGCATCATTCATTGCCATTGGATTACCATTCTCATCAAGCTCAAAAATATAATAAGTGCCATCTGGAATATTTGCGTAAGAGATATCTCCAGTCTCTGCATTCTCGATGTGAATATCTTTCATATAATCACTGCGGAAAGGAATCGTCCCTTCTTTATCAAGGAAAATGCCGACTTTGTATGTAGCATCTTTTGCACTTACAGGAACGATCGCATAATCATTCTGTGTGTCAACGAAATAAAGTCTCTTTGTTACATTAATTCCTGTCTCAGCAGTATTGGACGCACATTTCGGATAAGCCTGCACCTGATAAGTCCAGCCTGTGCCTTCCTGTGCAAAAGGAACGGAAAGAAGCATCGGTGCAACAGAAACCTTACCATTCGGATCGCTCTGAACGATCAGGTACATACCCTGTTCCAGATTATTGTAGACTACTTTACCCTGTGCATCAGAAGTCTGTTCCTGATAAGTTATACCAGCCTTCTCTACAGCCTTGGAAAGTGTCTCTGCTGTTTCCAGCCATACACTGGCAGCGGAACCATCCAGTGCATCAAAATCAATTCCTGTAGAAGCCAGAGCACTGTCAATGACAAAATGAACATTTCCGTCATATTCCACACTGCTTACTTTATAAAGCCTCAGCCCTACATTCGCCAGTGGAGTCTGATTTCCATCTGCATCTGCTTCCTGAAGAGTCAGTTCAAAACTTCCCTTCTCATCAGGAAGATAATTGTCTGCCTGAACTTTTCCCGGAAGGCATCCGATCAGCATGAGTACAGCTCCCAGGCAGGCAAGCAGTTTATTCCAATATTTTAATTTCTTTTTCCATTGTCTCACCACTATCGGCCTCCTTGTTGATTCTGCAATTTACAATTACGCTTCTTTTTTACTGTTCTTTTTATTTTTGCGGCGAACCACCAGATAAATGATCACGACAAGGATCACAAGTGCTACCAGACCAGCCGCAGCTACCATCTTCGGATCTACCTTGGCCAACATCTGTGCCGGTGTTTCGTCTGTTGTTTCTTCTTCTACATAATCTGTACGGATTCCCCGGATAAGAAGTCTGTGTGTATTAACTCCATAAGGAGTACAGGTTACCAGTGTTACATGATCCTCTCCCGGAATGATATCCAGTTCACTAGTTTCCTCCGGCAAAACTGTCTTGATCTGATCTACTTTGTAAGCCAGTGTCTTGCCCAGCACATGGATAAGAAAAATGTCTCCCTTTTCCATCTGGTCAAGGTCTGTAAAAATCTTGGCACTGGGAAGTCCACGATGTCCTGCCAGAACTGCATGAGTACCTTCGCCGCCTATAGGAAGGCTGGTGCCTTCTACATGACCAACACCCTTTTCCAGTACGTCGGTACCAAGTCCATGGTAGATCGCAAGAATTACCTTTATCTTCGGTATCTCAATACTTCCCATAAGACCGTCACCGTTAGGATCAAGAACCTGGTCATAAGGATGGCTGAGTACATACTCATCATTTTCATCAAAAGCATCCAGGACTGTGTTTACTTCATGATGATCATTATATTCCTGAGCTTCCTGCCAGAGCTTCTCGTATTGGTCTTCTGACAGATTGCTGACTGACGTATCATACTTACTGACCAGCTGTGCATTGCGGTACTGGTTCCACATATCACTGATGGTAGGATATGCAAAAATACCTGCACCCACCAGAAAGATCAGTATGATAAACATATTGACAAATATTGAACCTTTTTTCTTAGTTCTTTTTTTCATAAGCTATTTCCTGTGTTTCCTGTTTCCCATGCGGTTCATCGCTGTGACGATCACAACCGCAATTACAATTCCAATTATAACACAGAGTGCCAGCATTAGCAGGCTTGGATTACCAAATCCGGATACTTTCTGTTCTGTCTTTTCGATTTCTTTGGCTTCTTCGTAAGTGGTACGATGCCCACGTACAAGAATTCGGTGAGTATTTACTGCATATGGTGTACAGGTTACCAGTGTCACATAATCTTCGCCTTCTGTGATTGCCAGAGAGGATGTCTCCTCCGGAAGAACTGTCTGGATCTGATCTACTTCATAGGCAAGAACCCGATCCAGTACATGAAGATAAAACACATCACCTTCTTTTACAAGATTCAAATCTGTAAAGAGCTTTGCACTGGGAAGTCCTCTGTGTGCGGAAATAATACAGTGAGTGTCCGATCCTCCTACCGGAAGACTGCTTCCAAACAGATGACCTGCACCTTTCTCCAGAGATTCTTCTGTAGTGTAATGATAGATGGGGATAGATTCTCCGATCACCGGAATCTCCACATATCCCATCATGCTATCTCCGTTAAGGTTCAGAAGGGATTCATAAACAGGATCTGTCTGACCATCTCTTACAGAAAATGCATCAGGAACACTTTCCTGCTTGATCTGTTTGTTATATTCCTCTGCTGCTTTCCACATTTCCTGCAGTTTCTCTGAGTTATTATCAGAGGAAACACTGCTGCTGTATTTGCTGATCAGCCGACTGTCTCTGTACTTGTTCCATAAGTTACTGACTGTAGGATACAGCAGTATGGACAGACCTACCAGAAACAATAAAATAAATCCGATATATTTTTTGCGATTCTTTCTCATAGGTTTCTCCATACTGTTGTTTTTGTTATTATTTATCATCCGGTCTCCGAAGAGACCGGATGTAAATGTCAGGTTATTTTACTGCTTTGCTTCTGTTACTTAAATCAGATGTTTCTTATTCCTGAGTTTTTTTGCGGCTCATGAAGAATGCACCAGCTGCGCAAGCCATAAGTACAACACCTACGATTGTGAAGAGATATGTACCCATACCACCTGTGGATGGAAGTTCACCGAGTTTGGTATTTTCAAATCCGAATGGATTATTTGGGTGATCTGGATCATTTACAAGTGTTGTAATTCCATCCTTTTCGTTATAAGCGTAATGTGTTTCTGCGCCATTGATATCTACTGTGTATCCGGTAAGAACATCTTCTGCAAAGGAAGCTGTAATCTTAACCCTAATTGCAGTTGCAAGAAGTTTGTAACCTGTAGGAGCCTTTGTTTCCACTAAGTAATATTCAACATCACTGTCAAGTCCATTGATTTCAAGTCTACCGTCTTTATCTGTTACAAATGTGTCTTCTCCGTTTGCATCTGTAAATAAATCTCCAGTAGCGCTTCCGATATGAAGCTGGAATTCAGCACCGCTAAGAAGTTCTGTCTTTTCAGTCTTTGTAACTTCACCTTTTTCATTATAGCTAACATCACCATCGGTGTTAATCTTGATAAATTCACCAGTTTTACTTGGGGTTCCTTCACCTGTTGTTCCTTTAATACTTGTATCAATACCAAATGTATAATGTTTAGTTACATCTGTTTTGCTGTGAATATTATTATTTGCAGAATACTCAAGTTTTGCTGTGTTAGTATTCAAATCTACAGAATATTTTGCATTTGTAACTCTTGCATAATATGTGATTGTAATCTTCTGTCCTTTATGTGCAAGGATCCATTCATCATCAAGCGGTGCTGGAGTTTCACTATTTACAGTAAATTCTGTTGCACCATTCTGTACTGCTGCATTAACAGCTGCTGTTAAATTCTCATCACCGTTTCCCGCTACGGTTGCCTTTGCTTCATGATCTTCGTCTACAACAAGTGTTAAACCATTCAGTGTATCATTGATTGTATACTTAATATTCTTTTCGGTTGTTTTATAGTTTGGAATATCTGCTTTAATTTCAAACTGAATGATATCACCATACTGAACACCATCAACCTTTGGAGTTACAGCAGTTTTTGTAATAGTAGGCTCAGACTTCTTCATGTAAGTAACGCCATTTTCTACCATTTCTCCTGACTGATCAAGTGTTCCGTATTTAAATCCATTTTGAGTCTGCTCAACACTGATAACTGCTGGGTTATATAAATACTGTGTAGAACCTTCTACAATAACCAGCCACATACCAGCTTCTGTGAATTCATAAGTAAAATCTCCCTCACCAGACGGTCTCTGGAATTCAACTTGAGTACCACCAAGAATAGTTTCATTTACAGACAGATCCTGAATTTCAGTAGGTGTCGGGTTAGATGGATCTGCCGGTTTTCCGGGTACTATTGATCTGTATGAACCATTTGCATCGTAATTAACAATTTTATATGCTTTTACTTTAACATTAGATCCATTTTCTACATTTTTAACAGTCGCATGACCAGGTTCGGTTGTAGTTGTCCCTTCATCTGCTGCGAATACGGTTGCGCACATAGTCAGCACCATGATCGCTGCCATTAATAATGCGCTAATCTTTTTAAAATATTTTTTCATTCTGTCATCCTCCTAACATTTTCTTTCCGGTTTTTCTCCCTCCGGCAGCTCTTAGATAAGAGCTGCCTTTCAATCAATGGGTGCTTCTGAATTTTGCTTCGTCCTCCTTTCGTTTACTGTTTATAAACAACAGGAGTGCAGCTGTAATAAACGCCACGCCACTGATTGTAAACCCGTAAATTCCAGGTCCACCGGAGCTTGGAAGGGAGTAGAGCTTGGTATTTGTAATCTGATAGATTACTGCTTCTTCGCTTCCGGCTGGAGTAATATCGTTTCCGTTATAAGTTACTGTTGTTGTTCTGTCACTGTTTACTGTAATCAGCCAGGTTTTTTCTGAAAGCTGATAACCGGTTGGTGCTTTTGTTTCTACCAGTACATATTTTCCTACCGGTAAATTATCTAATGTAAATGCACCGTTGTTTCCGGAAGTTACATTTTTGATCGGATCGCCTGTTTTTTCGTTGTTTTCATCTGCTTCATATAAAGCAAACTCAGCACCAGATAATTTACTGCCTGCATCTACCTTGTCTACCTTTTCAAAATCAATATTTACAACTGACTTCTTATTGGTAAATTCGGCAACTCCGATTCTTCCGTTCGTTGTGTCTTTGTTTTCACCCTTAAGAACTTGTATATTATCTTTGTCGGTTCCCATGGTGAAAGTAATCTGTGTTGCTTTTTGCTGCTGGTCTTTAGTAATTACCGAGAGACAGTTTGTTGTGTCCCTTGCTACAATATCATCCAGTTCATAATGGGCATCATCAGAACGAACTTCTGTAACTGTATAACCACCTCTTGCCAGCTCTGTCAGCTTCTCTTTATTTGAATCAAGTTTGGCATTTACACCTTCCTTAAGTTCAAATTTTGCGATTACTTCTGTTTCACCTTTTTTTACATTTGCTGTTGCTGTTGCAATCACATTGTCCTTGCTGTCTTTGATTTCAAAAGTGAATGTTTCATCTCTTTCTGATGCTACATCCAGTTTTTTGACAATCTGCATTTCTCCGGCGATTACATTTACTTTATAAGTACCTGTAGTAGTTAATCCCTCTGTTACTTCTTCTCCGCCTTTTGGCTTCTTAACCAGATCAGCTTTCGGAGCATCTTTTGATGTATATAAATCTGTGTTCGGCTTTGTCACTCCTGTTTCTGTTAAAAGTGTGTTTCTGGTTTCTGTTGAATATGGATGATATTCTACAGTTAACTGATACTGTTCTGCTGGTGTACCAACCTCGTTGGCTGTATGTTCACTTGCTTCTTCACCTTTTACCAGTTCATAAGTATAAGTGAAATATCCAACTGCTTCTGTTTCTTTATAATCGTACTTATAAGTCTGATCTTCACCAATCGTTAACTTCTTCTCTGTTTTCAGCTTATTTTTCTGTTCCTCAGTTAAATCCGTTAACTCTGGTAATTTTACAACACCATTTTCCTGTGGAGTAACAGCTTCCAAAGTTGTTGTTTTTCCATCAAGTTCTACAACCTTTATGGTTTTCGCCAATTCATTTCTGAAGTCCTGAGCCTTGATGGGATCACCCTTGAAAACAGTGATTTCTTTGTTGTCAATTTTCAGACTCAGAAGTCTTACATTAACGGAAGGCTGTTCAAACTTCTTAGCACCACCACCTTCCAGATAAATACCGGATGATGCCCCATTTGTTGGAATCATGTTGCCACCGATGAAATCATCCCTTGCCTGAATCTGGAAACTGGAGCTCCAGCCTCTGTCTTCTTCTTTTTCAGCTTCTGCATTACCAATCTTGGCAGCATTGCCTGTCCAGGTGATTGTTGTAGTGCCATCTACATTTTCTCTGATATCAACATGACCTGTTTTATCGCTGTTGTTTAATGCCTTTAATTTGTCTTCGGACTCTTTTGTAAGTTTAAATCTGGCATCAATCACATCTACGATTTGTTCTGGTTGTACTGTGAAGAGATCGCCGATTCTGCCTGCGATATCCTCGAAGATACCTGTAAGTTCAGAAAGATTATTGGTTGTGTACGCATATTTCTTACCATCACTTGCAGATGTTGCAATATAATCACTGAGGAATTTTTCTCCGGTCATTGACGAATGCTTACCATGATTGCTGCTACTGGTTGCTGAATGACCTTTTGTCCAATTAAATGAACCATTTAAGCCAACACCCACTGTGTAAATTACTGCGTTTCCATCCTTTTCATCTTTTATTGCAGATGCGTTATTCACTGCATTATTGGCAACCTGGCAGTTTTTGCTATCATATCCATAATATTCACTATAATCACCTGACCAATATCCAGGCAGACCATCTGTCATAAATACAATATATTTTTTATTATCATGATGAGCTTCACCAAGCTTGGTTCTTGCCTTCTGTAATGCAGCTCCCATAGGAGTTCCACCATTTATGCCACTATAATTACTTATTCCTTTCTTTAGACTGTCAGCTCCTTTATCCGATAATTGTGTAAAATCTGTCACTGATGTCAAACTGTCTACATTATAGTTTTCTCCTTCTTCTGATCCATGGTACCATATAACTGATATTTCACTTTCCTTTGATCTACTACTTAAACTGTCTATGAAACTCTTTGCAGCAGTTTTTAATGCACTTATTTTGGTAACTCCATTACTTTTTTCATTCATAGAATTACTTGCATCCAGCACCAGTACTACACTTGCACCTTTTGCTTCTACACCGGCTTCACGTCCGGTTGTTGCTGCATTCAGATCAATCTGGTAAATTCTGTTCTGATAATCAACTACCTTCGCTGTCTTGCTGCTGGTCAGATTCTTTTCCGCCTCTTCTGTCTCTGTATAGTTGATGATCTTATTTCTTTCTACCTCTGTTGTACCATCTGCTTTATAAAGTTTGGCAGTAGCTGTCTCACCCTCTGCGGTTACTTTAATTTTGTAATTTTCTTTAATAGAAACATAGTTATCAGGTGCCATTACTTCTGTTAATGTGTAGTCACCTTCTTTCAGGTTTTCAAATGTAACCTGTCCCTTGCTGTCTGTGGTCAGTACAGAATATGTATCACTGCTGTCGTTATCATTTACAAGTCTGAACTTTGCTCCTGTTAACGGTGCTCCTTTTGAGTTTGTTTTGTTAATAGTAATATTGGCAAAAGGAATATTGGTTACATTTACAAACTTCGCATCTGGAATTGTGAAATTCATCTGACAGTTTGATTTACCTGCACCTCGTTCCATGTAAAGAACCGTAATTCTGTGTGTCTTATTCTTCGTGTCCTCATCATCAGCTACAGGACGGGCACCATCGTGGAATCCCAAATCTTCCCAAAGATCAGTACTTTCACTGATTGCATCATGAATTCCACCTACGTCGATTACTACTTTTCCATCAAGGAGAACCCACAGGTCATCATCACCTGTAAAGCTATAATCTAATGGACCTACATAATCGCCAAGTTTGAATTCGATGTCATAACGCATACCAAAATAAAATTGTCCACCATTCTTTTGGTCTGCCTTCGGATTGGATATAGGAAAGAAATCGGAACCATCACTATTTACAGTAAAGGTTGTGCCTCCCGGCTGCTGTACTCCTGTTAATTTGTAATTATTGCCTGTTTTTTCTAACAGAAGTTTATAATCTGTAAGTTTCTCTTTTCCTTCACCAGGATTATCATCTGTAAAGAATCCTGGCTGATCAACATTCCACAAAACCGTTGAATAATCAGTTGACAGACCAGACACCAACCCTAAGGTACCCTTGCCACCAATTACATTATTTTTGTAATTACAATTGTTGGCATTTAATGTATATCCCGAATTATCGGTATTAGTACCATAGGCATTGTAATCTAATCCTGTTACCTGTCTTGTTCCCATTATCATCCGATTATTGGTATCTTTTTGGGAATAATGACTGTCAGCATTAATCCCCTTAGTTCCATCAGTTGGAGATATCTGATAATCATAAAATACAACATCGCCTTTTTCTGTGGATGTCTTTGGTTTATAGTAAATTTTTACTGTGGTGTCGCTGTATACTTTAATTTCATGAATATCTTTATCTTTTACTGATGTTTCTTTTCCATCTTTTACAATTGCAACCTTATCCACGCTATAGTTCTCTGTTGCTCTGTAATCCTGAATGGAATTTCCTACTGTAACATTTCTGACTGTGTCAGCATAAATCTTGGTCTCTCCATAATAATGCTGTAAAGTTACTTCTACTTTAGATGATCCTTTGTTTACAATTACATAAGTAGAAAAATGAGTGGTTTCAAACTCTACATTTCCTTCTTTGTTGATGCTGCCATCCATGTTTTCTACTTTTTCGTCCTGATCTACATGGTATACAGCTGCATCCTGTGCTGTCTCTTTATCAGGGAAGGAAACTTCTACCTTAACGGTAGCTCCCGGCTGAACTTCTTCGCCATCTACCAGGAATTTGATATCGTAAGAGCGAATGTTTTCGATTGCTTTTTTCTCTTTGATTGCTTCTTCTGCAATCTGCTCTTCTGCTTCCTGGCTGAGTTCTACTGGTGTTACAGAAAGTTCTGCATTATCCGGAAGGTCTGCCGGATCGGTAAGAGTAACTTTTACGTTTACTTCATCACTCTGGTAGTCATATCTGGTGATCTCTGCCGGTGCTTCTTCGGCAGGAACTTCTTCTTCCTGATTTTCATCAAGAACTATTGCCATGTCGCTTCGGACGTAAGCGGCTGTATCTGCTGTGTAAGATACTTTGTACCATGTGCTCTCATCTTCTGCTGTTACTGTTTCCAGAAGCGGGAACTGTGTACCTGCTGTTGTAATTGCCAGGATTTCGGCTTCTGTTGAAGGAGCTTGCCGAAGATTAACTTCGTCTGCTGTAATCTCTATAGTTCCGACTGGTGTAACTGCCTGAGTTCCTTCATTACCGGTATTATCCGTTGTCTCTGTTGTGCTGCTCCATACAAAGGCAAAAACAGCGGTATCTGCTGACTGAAAACCTGCTCTCTGAAGCTGTTTGTTTTCGTTTGTTTCCAGTGTCGCTTTATCTTCTTCAGCTTTGAGTTCTGTCAGCTCATACTCAGAAGTTTCTTTGTTTTTCTTAAGTTCTGCTGCTGAAACTGTGACTTTGGTCGGGTCTGTCAGTTCCGGAGCTGCTGCTTCTTTGTACTGGAAGCTGTAAGAAACTTTTGCAGCCGGTTCTGCCGGGTTACCTTCTGAATCTGTGAAGGATATATTATATGGAAGGAATCCTTCAAGATTCTGTGCTTTTGTCTGTAGCAGTTCTGTCAGTCTTGTGTTCAGAGTGTTGTATTTTTCTGTTTCTTCAACATCCTCTGTATTGTTTCTGACCTGCTTCACAACCAGCTGTGCACCTTCCGGTAATGCACCTGCCGGAGCTTCTGCTCTGACTTCTACGGTGTCATTATTGATCAGCTGAGTGTATGTGATTGTCTCTGCTGCAGAGTCATCTGAAATCTCCGGTTCTTCTGTAGTGAGCTCCTGCTCATCCAGGTTATCTCCGGAAGAGAAGTCTGCTTCGCTGGCATCCTCTGCCTCTTCAGCAGATACCTCAGCCGGATCTTCCGAAATATCCTCCGACAGTTCCGTATTTATCTGCGACTCATCGTCTCCCAAATCTGCTACCTGAGCCTCTGCACCGGCCTCTGCTGTCTCTTCTGCTTCAGTCTCCAGGTAAAGCTCATCACCAAAGGCGTATGCAGATATATGTCCCAGATCAAGGAACACTGTGGAAAGTACCAGAACCAGTGCACACATGAGACTTAAGAGTCTGCCGGGTAATTTCTGTTTCATGCCTCCTGATCGGTTTCTTATGAAATTCTTTTCATGTTTCCTTTTTTTCATGCTTAACATCTCCCACTTTTCATAAAACAGATGTACTTGTAAATAAAAAATGCAGGGTCAAAGAAATTCTTTTTTATCCCTGCAGCTGGCTGACCTTTTATTAAAAAAAGACCCCTATAGCTTTGCGTCACTACGTTACCGTAGCTTTGCCCTTTATTAATCTTTTAAGCTTCAATTTTGTAAACGCTTTGTTTTCATTGATGTCATTATATCAGTTCAACTGTTTCGTAACCTCTTTCGCAACTCATTTTTTTGACAATTTTTGTAAAAAAAATCGGAATTTCGTACAGTATCAGACAGACAAAGTGACTATTATCTACAAAAAAGAAGCTCCCAGGTAATTCTTTCTCCTGAAAGCCTCTTTCTGTCGTTGTTTTGTTCTCTTATCTCAGATCTTCTACATCCTTCATGGGCAGATCTGTTATTGCACTGATTTCTTCTATAGAATAATGGTTCAGTCTGAGAAGTTTTCTTGCAATCTCTTTGCTTTTGTCCATGCTGCCCTTTACAACGCCCCTTGCAATGCCCTTTTCAACGCCCTTGGCAATGCTCTGATTTATTATTCTGTCCGTTTCAAGCTCCAGTACTTTTCCTCCCATGATATCACCTATCCCTTTCCTGATCGCTGGTCTGTCTGCGAATGTATAATCTGCTACTCTGATAATCAAGTCAACTATATATCTGTATTCTTTTCCTTTTCCCTTGCTTAATAGCTCCTGATTCAGATAATTTACGATCTGTTTATACTCAGGTGTCAGCTTCTTTAAGATTTCTTCATCAGTTTCTTTATTGTTCCTCTTATAACGGATAATATAGTAAGGCAGCAAAAGTGTCAATTTCTTCTGAAAGATATCATCAATAGTATATGCTTCTGCCCTCATTACAGGCACATTATATTCTACTTCTTTTCCATCCGGCATAAGTATTATCATCTGTAATTTCTTTGGTTCTGTTCTTTCTCTTATGTATACCACGCAAGAATACGGAAACTTCATATAATATTTCTCATCTGTCTGATATGTATTCTCCAGTGCAATTACGAAGTCGTATTCTCCCATTCGTATAACCATGTCCGGATCTCTGGTACTCTGACATTCTATATGGTAGATTCTGTTTCCAATTTTCAGTGTGGAATCTGTAATACGTTCTCCGTTTTCTGTCTGGTGTTCATTTCTCATCTGTATAATAGATGTATTCTCCTGATAGTCTGTTCCGAAAACTTCATTGAGCAACGGAATGACAAGTTCTGGTATCTTCTCCACCATTGTCCGAAAGACATCATCAAATATTGTATTGTTATTGTTTGGCACGAGGTTTTCCTTTCTACTTTCATTAATTATTATCATCTTAAGTATTCAGAAAAATTCCTCTTTTGTATTTCCATCAGGAAGAGCTTTACCCCTGAATCCACCCCACTTTCTTTTGCTTATTCTGATTCTCTATTAGCATTATAGCACATCATGTTCTTTGTTTCCATGACTTTATAATAATTTTATATATGTATATTATAGGATAAATCGCCTGCCTGCTACATACAAAAACGACCCTCCGGTAAGAGGATCGCTTCTATGAAGTTGAGTAGAATGAAATTACAATAATAAGTTATAAGCTGTTATTCATACCTGCCTGATCAATGATCTTCAGAAATTCCAGTTCACTGTAAAACTCTTCCCGGGAAGCATCTGTCAGGTGATACGCCACGCCCTGCCAGGTAGCACTCTGTCGGTACTGGACATAAACCGCAATGGTATCCAGCTGTCCTCTCTGTCCCAGTATCTTCTGGCAGATCTCCATATCCGGAGTATGGGGATATTTTTTGGGATTTCCGGAATATTGCTTCCTTTCACTGTAAGTTCGGAGTTCTACTGATGACTGGGGATAATTCAGGGCATCCATCAAAGCTCCCATCATTTTCATCAGTTCATGGGAATTTCTGAAATATACCGGTTCTTCCTGATAAAAGCAATACATTCTGCCATTTTTTTCTATGCCATCTGTGCTGTCAATACAAATATTTACAAGATTTGGTGTAGCAATATTGATAGCCTCCTGCATCCTTATTCCTCCGTATGTAATGCATCATCCATAAGTCTTATCAATTCAAGGGCACTGCGAAACTGTTTCTTGCGGTTTGCTTCTGCCCAGGTTACTTCTCCCTGCCAGGTGGCATTTTCGCAATGTTTGACATGCACTACAAAAGTTCCTGTCTGTTTTCTTTTGTTAGTTTTTTCTCCCAATTCTGTTCCCTCAGTAAGAATTCTGTCTATATAATATCCGTAAATTGTTTCGTGTATTACGCTCCCATAATCTGTCGTTTATTTCACTTTACTGTAAATCTGTACCTATTATAGCAATTCTGCTCTTTCCTTACCTCTTTCTTATGGATGAATTTGAACAAAAATTCCAGCTTTCAGAGATATTTTTTTATTATTTTATGACCAGAGGCTTCTGTTTTTTGAAAAACTTTTCTCTTTTTGGAGGGAAACATCATCACAAACTTCTCTAACAGAAGCAACATAATAATCTATCTGGACATTTTTCTTATTACCGGTCCGATTCTGAAAATCTTTGTCAATCCGGTTGGATACAATAGAACAGTTCTCCTGGCTGATACCGGTAAGCATTACCAGGTACTGACAACGGTTATATCTGGTATAAAAATCTCCTTTTCGTGCAGAATGCTGAATAGACTGGCGAAGAAATTCCGACATATTTTTTTCTTCTTCCTCTGTTACTTCCCTCCCACCAAAATCCAACGTACAAAGCATAATAAAAACTGAAATTCCTGTCCTTTCCATCAGCCGGCTGAATACGTGATAGATATCTACAAAGCTGGGGAAGGCACAATAATATGCGCCAGGTTCTGCTTCTTTTTCTTTAAGGCGGTATTTGATATCTTCAATGGCACCTGCTGCCTGTGAAGTCCTTTCTCCCATAAGACGAAATCTTTCCAGCATTCTGGGAGAAGGGGAAATCCCCATTTCGTCAAACATCAGCCTGACTGTTTTTTTGTAGACTTCCATACCTTCTTTGTATCTGGACATTCCGATAAGACTGTCGATCTCCCATATCTGCCAGTCATCAAAGGGATAAATATCCGCTGCTGCATGTGCTGCCTGGTGAAGTTCTTCGTATCGCTCTTCTGTTTTGAGATAATGGCACAGTTCTTCCATACAGGTAACATACATATCCCGGAAACGTACATTCTCTACTGCCACCCAGTCTTCCCCGATCATGTCCGGCAAAAACTCTCCTGTATAAAGTCTGCCTGCTCTGGTCCAGATCTGTGCTTTTTCTTCTTTTCTTTTTTCGGCTTTGCCCTGAATGATCAGCTGTTCAAACTCCAGTACATCCACAGATACTTTTATCTGAGAATCCCAGGTACAGATTCCGGAATTGATAATTATGTAATTACTCTCTGGTAATCCGGCATTTTTCAGCTGTTTTCGCAATCTGAACAGAGTGTTATTCAGACTGCCGTTTTTGTTTTCTACTTCTTTCCTTCCATAAAGCGCCTCAATCAGTGCTGTCTTGGAAATACCACCGTCCCCTGTATG
>OLOJ01002316.1_pt1 | contig 15775 bp, 15 predicted proteins | sample 1672251 | NCBI WGS metagenome assembly OLOJ01 (sample SAMEA3136664, study PRJEB25190) | human gut metagenome | biome: human gut; feature: human-associated habitat; material: faeces | place: Austria | collected 2013 | reverse complement strand
GACTGTTTACGGCGTGTTCTGTTCATAGCATGAATCATCCGGTCTTTGTCACTTGTAAAATCGATAAACTTTCTTGCAAGGATAGTTCCATCTGCCTTCATTATGCTGCATACTGCGTCAGTATTGATTCCAAGGTCTACTGCACAGATAATCTGTTCTGCAATAGGTGTATCGCTTAAAATTACGGTTTCCGTAAAAGAAAATCTCAGATAGTATTTATTATGTATTTTTTCTAAGGTGGGGGCGCTTTTATCTTCACAGGCTACCCAGTATTTATTTATATAATTAATATCAGTTTTTCTTAATCTGACAGGAATCCACACCCAGTCGTTATTCTGATATAACTTTAGCCATCTGATATTGTCGTCGCCTGGATTCATGCCTTTTGGATATTTGGCGTTCTTAGGGGCGTCTTCTTTGTACATGTTCTTATTGTAGAACACTGGCATTGCATGCCTGTCCATCTGTAACATTGGAGCATTTCCATTCTTTCCATTATCCTCCCAGTTCTTGTAATTGCTGCGATAGCTGCTTACAGCACCGATTGCTTCCGCAATAACTGCTCTTTTGAGATATGATGGAAATTTATAGAACTCAGACCCATTGATATCAAATGGATATTTAGGGTTTGGATTATTCTTGGTTGGGTGGATTAATTTCTCAACAAAGCTTTTCTTTTGTACTTGAGCTTCAACTGATGAAATATCAGTCCACTCTTTATTACATACATCAACAACGAAAGCAAGTGCCCTGCGGTAAATCTGCACTGTATTTTTCATATCCGTATTTGATAAAATTTCTACTTGATAACTTGAAGTGATTTCCATACAAGACACCTCCTTTTGTAAAAATTTGTATTTAAATTTCTTGCATATTTAATATGCCGAAAAAATTAAAAACGAGACGATTTTTTACGAAAAAATTTAATGAAAATAAAAAAATCTCTACGCCGAAACGTAGAGAAACGAAATGTCGTGATAACTCGCCGTTGCCGGCTCGTTACCAGAGCAAGCATAAACGATATTTTTATGTGTTTAAAAAGCGATAGCCGTCTAACTCACGACTGAAGTCACAAGGATGCGACGGCTAATTTAGTCAACGTAGTCTGCCATAGATGCGACTGCTGCCATCGCAAGGAGCAACTTATCATCATCAACCGACAAGCTCCATGCCTGGAGTGCTTCCTCTACTGGATAGCACATCAGACCACTGGTCTGGCTCTTATACTGCAGCCTTGGCATAGTCTTAGGCAAATCCATTAAGATACCTCTTGCCTTATCCACCATTGCCACACTAATGCTGTTAACGAGCGCGCCATAGTTTTTGTCATGTTCATCATAATTTTCCATCCTTTCTTGCTGAAATTTTCAGCACGTAAAAATTTTAATTTAATATCATTTTTAATATGCCTACGCTTACACACAACAAAAAAGCGTATTCCATATTGCAAGCCCGCATTGTCCAATGCTATTATTTGTGATATGATATATACACGACAATGAAATGAAAGGAAACGAGAATATGAACGAAAACGTGACTCTGGACGGATACTTTGATGAAGCGCGTGAATATATTGAAGCAAATGCCAAAAACGAGATACAGACAGAAAGACTCAATGAAATGATATTCGGCTTACATGAAGAATGGAAACACCGCGCCAAAACAATGGATTCAAACAAAAATGCAAATGAAACTGTGAATTTTAACGTCCAAACAATTCATCTACGAAACGAAATAGTAAAATTTGCATATGATACTGACGCCATTTTTAATTTCATTCATCGCAACACGCAATATAAGCCACAAAAGATTTCGTTTCAGGCACTTTCATCTGAAATTTTATCACCGGAGTATTTAAATTCAGGGTGGATTGAGGAGTTAAGCCCGCGGATATGCCAGAATTGGAAGCACGACAAATCTGAAATTCTCATTATGTATTTTGAACCATTTCAGTTCTTCTTTATTCAGGACGGTAAACATCGATACGTGGAAGCTCAGAAATTTAATAAGCAGCAGATATTTGACGCATATATTATTTCATCTGATTGCTGTGTTGATGCAATTCTTAATACTGAAGGCAAACTACTTTATCGAATATTCAAAGATGTTCAATATTATTGCCAGCTTTGTAATATCTAACAATACAGCGAGCTTAAAGCTCGCTGTACATTAAAAAAAGCGGCCTTCTGCCGCCATGCTGTCTCGAATTCTAGTTGTTGTCTCTTACTCCAAATTTCTCAAAAATCTTTTCATACTTTCCTGCGTTTTTCTCCTCATCATAAATCGTCAGATTCATTACATGAGAGATATCCAGGCTTAAGATTCCGAGGATTGATTTTGCATCAACGATATACCGTCTGTCCGGATTGCTTAAATCAGCGTTAACATCAACCTTGCTGATTTCGTTTACAAAATCTTTAACTTTGCTGATAGTCTCAATCTTAATTTTTCTTGTAATCATTTTTCTCTCTCCTTTTTTGTCTTCCGGCTTTGCCGGGTGCTTATCTTCGATTACAAGAATAATATGCTAAAAAAATTTAAAAATGAAACACTTTTTGGGCGTACAAAATGGCTCTATTTTTGTTTCATTTTTGTGTATTTTTACCAATTTCTTTCTGGTTTTATTAAGGAAAAGGACTTTTTGGTGGCTTCTTTTGTGCATTTTTACCAACCGAAAAAATTGCAGGCAACAGACCAGACGCTGCGGGCAGTATACAGGCAGCAGCATTCAGACAGCTTGCGAACAGCATGCACAGACGAGCATTTCAGCCGGCAAAAAGCAGATATTCCTTCAGCTGCCAACTTCTTTCAATCTTGCTTCTTTACAGAACCCAACGTCTTCTGACCGCCAGGTTGATAACTCGCGCTTCGCGCTCGTAACCAGACTTCGAACGGAGATTCAGACCTACGTGCGAAGTTAAAACCTGAACATTTGACCCTCGGACGACTTTTTGTCGGCCGTTGATTTCCCGTTCTCCGTTAATTCATCCAGGCGCCAGCCGGCAAACATCTTACGCCGCCGTTCATCTTTTCTTACAGAGCAAATCTCAGCCTCCCGGCCTTCAGCAACATTCATTTTTACAAATCTCTTCTATCCTCAAACCTCTTTCCTGTTCTCCCGCAACCTCCCACAAAAAAAACTGAGCCTTCGGCTCAGTTTTTCCCGTTGTATATAAGTTCTATCTTTCCCGGATTGTACAATCCGCAATTTTCTTCCTGCAGTACAAAGCCAAAGTGCTTAAGGATGCCTGCAAAATCCGGTTCCTTACTCTTATCAAGCGTAATCACCGGCTTATCGTTCTCCAGCCACTCAAGGCTTAATTCCATCAGCCTTCTTCCGAGACCATTATGACGATACTGTTCTGCAACATACATCGTGCATATTTTTGCCTCTTCTTTTGTTGATTTCAGGATGGTGACCCCGGCAATCTCATACTCCTTTTCGCAGACTATGATTTCACGCTCCGGTTTTAATCGCATGTCATCGGTAAACAAATTGCCATACCAGGCAGAAAACGCCGGGTACTGCATATTTGCCTCCATCAGAAACAGATATATGTAATTGTAATACATCTGCTGCTCCAGTTTTGACAATTCAGAAAATTTAAAGTATCTTTCCATTTGTTAATTCCTCTCTTTCTTTACCGATTTTTCGGCAACATTTACATATCCAATATGCAAAAAAAAGAAAGTGAGAAAAAAATCCAAAAAAAAAGAGAAAGCCATTACGCTTTCTCTTCATATTTTTTCAGCCATTCGGCGAATTCCTGTTTCTTCTGAGTCAAGGACTTAACACTGTATCCGTAAGGATACGGCTTGCTTGCATCGTGCTCGAAGAAATACCAGTCCGAGCCGGAAAATCTGTAATTTTTGTAATTATCATATTTAACAAACTTCTTCTGCTTTCCATCATACCGGCCTGTCTTGTATGACATCATAATTACAACGGCAGCCAATGCCTGCTCGCTTTCACAGTAATACCCTCCATCAATGCACCTGACACCCATTTTCCTGGCCGTCTGCTGCCATTTCAGATACTCATCATGCAGAAAAGCTTCGCTTTCCTGATAAAACCGCTTTCCGTCTTCTGTAATGTAGACGGCTCTCGTTGAGAAGAGCCATCCGGAAACCTCTTCTTTTTCTTTTCTGATTGCCATACGACCACCGCCAATCAGTTAATCTGTACAAGCTGTTCATACAGCAGCAGGTCTTTGCTTCCCGGTATCATCATGTTCTCATGATAATGTCCGAAGAACCATTTTTTGTAGTCCACCTTCTGTTTCACCTGCTCAAGATACTTGTTCAGCTCATCCGGACAGTTTTCCCGAAGTACAAAGAACTTATCAGATGCCGGGCAGTCATGAGAAAAGATAAAGTCAACCTTATACTTCTCATCTTCAAGCATAGCCCAGCCGCGCTCCATTTCCATCTGTTCAGGCATCTCCTGCTCCCACCAGGAAACATGGTTTACACGGAACGTCTTTCCTTCAAGATTCCATCTTTCGGCTTCTTTGTTAGCAAGTTTTTTGCTTTCAAAATCCTCTGCCTTCAGAATTCCGCCGCTGATATCATGGCTTCTTGCCCCGCCAAAGGCGAAGCACTTGCAGCCGTCAATGTTGAAGACATAACCACGTTCCAGCATCAGGACAGACGGACGGATTTCACGCACCATCCCGCCATTCCAGGCTTTCTGCGGGTATCCGTTTAAGATTTTCTTTTTGTCATTGTCACTCATCCCGGCATACATCCATGCGTTGATAACATCTTTATCTTCAAGACCAGTCAGGCGGTCGTAATTCTCGTGATTTCCCGGTACAAAGAGCGTCGTGAAATTTCGTGAATCCAGCCAGTCCAGGTCATGCTTTTCTTTCGGTGTTTCTCCGGCATAATTCCACACACCGCCGAAGTCACCGCAGATAACAACATAATCATTTTTTGTCATAAACTTCTGCTCAGGAAATGATTCCATGTTTAATCGGTTTATAAACCCATCAACGCTGTGGAATCCAAATTTATCAGCGCCATGAGTATCGCCTGTTACATAAATAGCCATAAAAATTCCTCCTGCCTTGTTTTTTGTTATCGTTTTTTCTTCCAAATTTTGTCTATTGAATCCCTCAAACTGCCGGTCTCCATCTCGTCATCCTCTTCATCTTCATCTTCATCCGGGGCTTCAGCTTCTTCTTTGGCCTCATTTCTCTTAACTGCCGCTTCAATTCTTGCGTCCTTATATTCCCTTGACTTCATGACAATCTTTCTGTATCTGTCATAAGATTTGATGTTTACATACCGGCAGTTCACTACGTCAAAACACATCTCGCCACGCGCCATTTCATACTCATTCGCTTCAAAAATCGTGTCAAATAGGCCGCGTTTCAAATCCTCAATTGCGTCAATGCTGAATCCGCTGTCAACCCCGTCAAGCAGAAGCCAGAACTCGTTAATATCCGGGGATTTCTCCATAAGGCTTCCAATCTTTGCGGCAGCTTTCTGCATGTTTAGCGCAATCTTTTCGCCCTCACTTGACATGACACTTGCTGCCACAAAGGACATATCTCCGTAAAACATTGCTTCCTGCATTGACGAATGCCCGCCATTGATTTCGTTTTCGTAACGAAACACCCTTGCTTTTTTTCTGTCTTTTTTTAAAATGTTTTCCAGCTGTTTCATCAGGGTTGTCTTCCCGCAGCCATTGCAGCCGACCAGTACAGTCAGACCCGGCTGGAAAGTGACATGCCCCTTTTTGTACAAGTAGTTCTCATCTTCATAACAATCGCGTTCAATCTTGAATCTTCTGCTCAAATTCCTTTTCCTCCAGCTTCATTGCTTCTATTTTTTTGTTGTATTTGTGTGTCCTGTTTGAAAGGCACCATGTGCAGCCACCGTGATTCCGGCATGACTGGCAATAAGCTTTTCCACCCTGATATGGCTTCCGATGTTCTTTTCCGGATGCTATTGCTTTATCCAAACTCATATCGTTATCACCTCCACTTTTTTCACATTTAATATGCTGAAAAGCTATTCTTTTTTGCTGTTTTTTGCGGATTTTTTTGGAGACTTTTTTAAAGACTTCTTTAGATTTTTCAGAAAAAACAACTGCTGCCGTCAGAGTCTTACGGCAGCAGTTTCAGATTCAGATAAAGTTAACTTAGACGTATCCACACATACCAGCATACCGGTATGCCATACCTGGATTTCATCAGGCGCGATGTCGTGCTCTTTGCCGTTTGCGTCTATGATTACATGATTTTTTATGTCAGCATTTTTGATATACAAATACTTTGAACCGAAAATGGAATTGTACTGTCTTGCAAAATCCAACTCCTCCAACTCCTCCAGGATTCGCGTGTTGAATCCACGTTTCGCATAGTCGTATTTTAAGCTGTCAAATTTTGTCACCGCATTTTTTAACTCACCTTTTGAGTCCAGATGCTGCAGCAGATAGTATGCAAACCTGCCATTGGCTTCAGGCTCCATGTCGCCGCAAAACGGGATTGACATATAATTTTTTTTGTCATCAATTAATATCATGTTTCCTGTTGTCATTGCTTTTTCCTCCTGTATATTTTCCAGATACAATATGCTGAATTTTTCCTGAAACGTATCGTTTTCCGGAAAATCTGCACAAAAAAAGCAGGAATATAATTCCCGCTTTGTATCTCAGACAGCCATGATACCGCGAGCTACGCTCGCGTGTACCAGACACGGGCGTGGGTCTCCACACCCGTCGATGGACAGCTGCACATTTTCCGGCTGCATCATATCAAGCAAACCCATCTGGTTCACAATCCTGAGCCCCAGTCGTGTGTTTCTTTTTACAACTTTAAGGTTTTTAACTGCCTTTGCCACAGCATTTTTCTGCCCGAAAAGGACAAATATTTTTTTAGCTCTCGTTACTGCCGTATACAGCAGATTTCTCTGAAGCATTGTGTAATTGGCCATCGTGAGAGGCATCACAACGATATCGTACTCGCTACCCTGTGATTTATGTATTGTAATCGCATATGCGAGGATAAAGTCAGAAGCCCTGCTGTTGTCAAAACATACACGGTTACCGTCAAAATCAACGATAAATCCACGTTTCAGTCCTTCTCTTTCATCCTTATCAATATCATCATCCATTTCATCATCATTGATTCCCATCTCTACATCCAGTTCCGGAGAAAAGATAGAAACGATTTTTCCAATATCACCGTTAAAGATGTTCTTGTCATAGTCATTGCATGTAAACATGACCTTATCGCCAAGACGCAGGACTTGTTCATTACACGGAATTACCGGTTTATTCTTAGCCGGCGGGTTTAACCTGTTCTGAATATAACTGTTCAGCTCCCATACTCCGGTATGCCCTTTTCTCATAGGTGAAAGCACCTGGATTTCATTAGCCGGAATATTATAGTATTTTGGCAGCTTGTCACATACATAATCAACAATGCTGTCTCTTATCTGTTCCTGCTCCATGTCATCAACATTCATAAAGAAGTAATCTCCTTCTTTCCTGTTTTTAAATAAAGGTATCTCTCCACGGTTAATCTTATGGGCATTTACCACAATACCGCTCTCTTCGTCCTGTCTGAAGATTGCTTTAAGACGCACCACCGGGACTTTGCCAGAATGAATCATTTCGTATAATACATTTCCACACCCAACAGACAGCAGCTGGTCAATATCTCCAACCAGAATCAGCTTCATACCGTTAGGAATAGCTTTCAAAACGGAATCCAGCAAAGACATGTCAATCATGGAACTCTCATCAATAATTAAAGCGTCTCCTTCCAGAGGGCTCGTTTCATTCTTGCTGAATTTAAAGCCGTGGCTTCCTTCGCTTTTCACCTCAAGCGTCCTATGGATTGTCATGGACTTATGGTGTGTTGCTTCTTCCATACGTTTTGCCGCACGTCCTGTCGGAGCTGCACACAATACTGATAACCCATGCTTTTTAAGCATTTTGATGATACCGTTGACAGTCGTAGTCTTTCCAGTACCGGGGCCGCCTGTCAAGATTAATACATCTGACTTGCATGCCGCAATAATGGCTTCACGTTGTTTATCTGCATATTCGCGCTTTTTTTCAAGCCCCTCTACATTGTTACCGTGCTCTTTTTTATACTTCTTTACGTAATCGTCGTACTCTTCTTCTTCAAGCCTCTTTACATCAGCATCTGTCACTTCAATACATTTTGTGTTATTGGCAATCAGTTCTACAATACGTTTTGCCGCATGTTCTTCTGCCTTAAACAGATTGGTAAGATATACCGCATCATCCTCGCGAATAACACGTTTTTTACTTACAAGACTCTCAACCGCCTTATCAATGTAAGACTTATCAAGTTTCAAAAACTCTTTTCCTTCCGCTTCAATATCCTGAATATAACTGAAGACATCGCCTTCTTTATTCATCTGTTTTAAGATATACAGCACGGCACTTTCAACACGGAACGGGCTGGTTTCTGAGATTCCATTTTTCAGTGCAATCTCGTCAGCCTTCAAAAATCCGACTCCGGCAATATCGTCAGCCAGCCTGTACGGATTTTCTTTCAGTACCTTGATACTGTCCAGTCCATACTGTTTATATATCTTATTTGAATAAGCCGGGCTGATATCAAAGCCCTGGATATATCTCATAATCTGGGCAATCATATTCTGTGTCTCAAGCTTATCTTTTGCTGATACTTTTATTTTTTCTATTGTCTTTTTTCCGATTCCCCTGATACCTTCCAGCAAATGCGGCTGGTATATGAGAACGTCAAACGCATTGTCACCGAATTTATCAATGATAAGTTCTGCCCTCTTTGCAGAGATGCCGGCAATATTGCCATGCTTTAAATAAGCAAGCATACTCTTCTTATCCTGTGGAACGGCTTTCACATACGCTTCTGCACGGAAACCGACTCCATACTTTGGATGTTCATCCCAGTCACCTGAAACAAACAATGTATCGCCGTCTTCAACATCACTGAGCTGCCCCTTGAGGCTGCATTTCCGTAACATTTCCCCACTGTCTGCGTTATATGCCACACCGGCAAGAATCTTAAAGCCAGTTTCATTCTGATATATTACGGCTTTTGTTTCAAATCTTATTGACTCAATTTTCCTTTCTTTAATCATATGGCTTAAACTGGCATTTCGCCAGTGTTTCCTCCTTTACTTTTCTTATGCTTAATATGCCGAAAAACCTCAAAAAGATAACGTTTTTTGCGATTTTTCTTGCGTTTTTTTAAAAAAACACCGGCAGAAAAAATCTGCCGGCATAATTTTATGAAAAAGGGTCAATTGTTGAAGCTGCATGGATACAGTGTATTTGCACACTTATCGTAGCAGAAAACGGTTGTAGACAACAGCTTTCCTTCAGTTTTGTCAAAGCGTTTCAGTATATAGTCAAGCGTATTGCCAGTTAAGTCACCGAGTGGCTCATCCGCGCCAAGGACAACAACCTCGTTTGGCTGCAGTTCAAGCACAAAGACTTTATCCTGTCCTAATGCTGTCGCAGTATTATACAGCAGGCCGTCACATAAGATTGATGCACAGCTTACAAAGGGCGCATCAGATGTGATAAGCAACGCATTATGTTCAGCGAAACTAATCTTTTCAAGTCTGACTTTTTCCTTAATGTTTGCAAGCGCCGCATCATTGATTTCATCCTCTGTCACCTCAAAGGTTTCAAATGCTTTCAGTGAGAGGAACGGAAATTTGTCTGACAGGATTAATCCGTCATACTTATGAGCCAGCGCATCATCTACATAATACACCAGATGCATACCAAACACAGGAAGATGTAATACCTTCTCAATGTCGTATCCATTAAGCATCTCATCAGTGATGAATGCCGGATAAACACTTTCAAGCAGTTCTGAAGGGTCTGCACTGGTTCTTGCCGGCTGTGCAAAGAGTTCCCTAAAGAAATCAAAATTCTGCTTCGGCTGTTCTGGCTGCTTCGGCGGCTGTTTTGACAGCTTTGGGTATGAACCGCATGTGCAATCCTTACCGCAACCTCTGCAGGCATCAGTTTTATCACCTGTCTTATCGTCTGCTGCCATATTATAAACAGTAGAGTGCATATCTTCCGGAAGGTCAATTCCAAAAAGATTTTTAATAAGTCCTTTTGCTGCCTTTTCAGCTTCCGCTACATCATTTCTTGTATATTTAGATGTATTTTTACGCGGTTCACTTGCTGGTGCTGGCTGATTGTAAGCACTCTGACGCTCCTGACGTTCCAGGTCTGCCTTAAGAAGATTGGCAAGAAAATCATTTGCCTCATCGTCATTCATGTTAAACATATTTTTAACAAGACGAGCACTGTCACCAGGTTCTGGCTTTTTAACCTGCTGCTTTGGAGCTTCTGCACCTCTGGTTCTGACATCAAACTCTTTCATGAGCTCCGCAACGGATGCATCATCAGCATTCAGGACATCTTTCATAAAACCTGCGATAGCAGCTTTTGCTTCTTCCGGGCTGTTAAAAGAGCCTTCAAATAACGGAGCTCCATTCTGTCCAAAGCACTTAATCTGCATTTTGCCGCCCATGTCGTCAGGCATCGGCTGCCGTGTCACACGTCCAGGCTGAGTTCTCATCTGCGGGCGTGGAATCTGCGGCTGAACCTGCTGTTCCGGGTTCGGGTTCGGCATTTCAGCTTTCTTCTTCTGCACTTCGCTTGTGATAGCCTTATACAACACATCAGCAAGCTCTGTAACGTCATGGTCAGCACCATACTTCTGCCACAGTAATGTGACATCTGTTGAAGCCTTGATTCCGGCCTCTTCATAGATGATACCGATGCGACCGTTGTTCTCACCAAGACGGCAAGAAATTCCTTTCTGTGCAAGCAGCGCTACCATAACCTCTGAAAACTGTCTTAAATCTAAATTTTTCATGTTTTTTCTCCTTTTCTTTGTTGGTCAGGAGTTATTCTCCTGCCGTATTTTTTTTGTACAAATTTAATATGCTGGAAAAATATATAAACAAAAAATTTTTTTTCGGATTTTTTTGCACCTCCAAATCCGTCATATTGTATTTGTAGATTAATGCCTGACGGCAGAATAAAGAAAGGAAGAAAAATATGAATAACAATTTAATATCGTTCAATCCATGCCAGGATGTCTTTTTGTATTTTGACGATTCAAGTCTCAAAAACTGTGTTGACATTGATATTAAAGACGGCGTTGATACGGTTGTGTTTGATGGAGGAAATTCACAAATCAGTATTAACTTAAGGAATGTGAATAAGCAATTTCCAGATGTGAAGACAATTGTAATCAATGAGGACGTAATAGAAATAAATATTTCAAATTTTATGTTCCCTAACGTGAGAAATGTTGTGTCTCACAGCCAGTATTTCTACAGCGGAAGATACCTTATCAGCAGCGTATATTTCTCAGATATATTGAAAAACGTTTTTTGTATCAAACCAGGGGAAAATATTGAAGAGATAACGGTAGATACTATTGAAGATTACGCATTTGAAGGATGCATTGAAACCGACGGTTTCTTTAGTGGGACAATGTCTTATGACTTCAAAGAGAAAGCATTTGCAGGTTCTGCATTTTTAAACTTACCATCACGCAACGGGATTATTGCAAAAAACGGCGTGATATTTGCTGTTGATGACGATGCGACCGAAATCATTATTGATGAGCTTAAGGATGCTGTTCACAAGTGGACAGGCGTTTATTCAATGCCGATAGATTTAGACTTAAAACACGTTAAAAAAATGATATTGCATCATTTAAACAATGCTGAATCAATGACAGTATTTCCGGAGACAGTCATGATAACAGACGAATCATATGACACCAAAATACGGCGCAATTATTGTAATATATTAAATGATAAAAGAATTAAAAATTTTGAGGCCAAGCCTGATTCACAGGCATTTACAATAATTGACGGCATCTTATATTCAAAAGATGGAAAATATCTGCTTAAATGCCCGCGGGGCAAAACAGGGCATGTCTCAATACCTGAAGGAGTCAAAACAATAGGGGCAGAAGCATTTCGTGGATGTATGATTTCATCTGTATCTTTTCCAGACTCGCTCACTGAAATTAAAGACAACGCATTTTCAGGTTCTATGATACAGGAGATTGATTTTGGACACGGAATTACAAGTTTAGGCTATTATGAGAGTCACATATTCTCACACTGCAACGACCTGATACATGTCGAAATTCCTTCCAATATAGAAACAATTGGAAACGGAGATTTCTTCAGCTGCAAAAATCTTGAATCCGTAAAGATACATGAAGGCGTGAAATGGATAAGAGACTCGGCTTTTGCTGAATGTGACAACTTGAGAAGTGTAGAACTTCCATCATCAGTTGAGTATATCGGTGAAAACAGTTTCATATCAACAGAGACACTCAAAGTTGACTCTGCTTTTGGAGGTTTACTATATGGATTTACCGGGTCATATGCGGTTAATTTTGATGTTAAAAAGCTTATCATTAAAGATAAGACGTATTACCTTCCATTGGTATTTAACCCAAAGCAGCAGTATCTTTTAAACAGATGCAACAAAGCATCTGAATTTCCAGACAGACAATTTTACAAAGATGCAGCCTGCACGGAATTAAAGCAAAATACAGCTTTATATCTGTATGAAAATCATATAGACGACAGCGATGAAGTGAAGAAATACCTTAAACGGTCATCAAAACAGATAGCATACCGTCTTCTTGATTTAAACAAAGATGACAAGCTTGTAAAATTTATTCAGCTTGGATTACTGTCGAAAGCTTCTTTAAACGAATTATTGCTCAGCTCAAGGGAAAAGAACAACGCAAGCATTTCGTCTTACATTCTTGAAGAACTGGATAAATTCAGCCAAAGCACTTTCAGATTGTAATATATTTTAACAGCCCCGGATGTATTTTCCGGGGCTGTTTTTTGCTTATTTTTCTGTTTTTGCACTCTTTTTTCGGTCTACGCCATTTTCGCTTCCCTTACCCGCTCTTCTGCTTCCTCCTTGGAGTCAAACCAGTCCACCCAGATATCTTTCTGGTGGGTTTCAGAAAAACTATTTTCAGGCTTTACCGCAGCTTGAACGGTATCAGTTATTGCGCAGGAAACGCGGCCATCGTTGTCAATAGCGGTCGTGACGCCCCAAAACGTCTTCAGCCCTGCCGGCAGCAGTTCATAATCAGCAGTTTCTTCCGGGGACAGTTCCCTCATGTAATCAACATACCCCCACACTTCACATCCGACTTCATCGCAGAATGTTTTTGTATCAAAACTCTTAACTTCATACACCCCGGCTCGCGGGCAGCAGCAAGGCATTAGCGGTCTTTCGGTGCTGTAATATCTGTATGTTTTCTTATCTGTATTTTCTCCCATGTGCCATCAGCCTTTCTTATTTTTTATTATTCTTTTGCCTTGTTTTTTTGCTTTTTGCTTTTTAATTTTCTTTATCATACCACACCGCAAAGCAAACCTCAAATTTTCAGCGAACAAAAAACGAACCGCAGGTATTACCTGCGGCTCGTTTCAACATCCAGCGTTTAGCTCTCTTTCAATCCAAAGATAGACTTAAATTTTGCATAATTATCACTTCGTCCTCTGTTTAAGATAGAAAAGTACACGGTTTTGAAATGGTAGTTGTATGTATCAAGGCATTTCTTGAAATACTTGGCAACAACTGCTGCATCCTGTCCAAACACACCGCAGCCAAACGCGCCGAGGATTAAAGTCTGTACCTTATTTTCTTCTGCCACATCCAGAACAAACTTGATTCGTCTAAGCAGCTCGGCATTGTTTTCATCAACCTCAACCCTTGCGTATTTTCCAGCTGCAGAAAAATTTGGCGCCGCACATGTGATAACATCAATTTTGACCTGTTCCGGCTCTGCTCCGTAGACGCACACACTGTCATCCATAAAGATTACATCTTCGGAATATAATGCACGGTTAGTATATAGGGCACGGTTATTATGCACCCTGTTCCATTGATAATATACCGGAAACTGTTTTAATACGTTATAAAGTGTAGATGCATGGCACAGGCATTCTTCCTGCGCGGAAGAGCCTTCCATAAACTTACCGCCCGGATTTTTATAGCTTGCAAAGTTCAGTACTGCTGTTTTTCCGTCTCTATGCTGAATGGCAGACTTTACGGAATCAAGCTTGTCCACAATGATAACCGGTTTTGCAGTTTCTGTTGTTTCGGTATCACCAGCCAGGTCAAACTCATCTTCCCTTTTTGCTGCCGCCGCAACTGCAATTCCGTCACCGCCATAAGTTTTTGTATTTTTAACGCATTCTTCAATCTCGTCTTTAAAGCCTGCCTCCATCATCTTAGTATGACTTGTTGCCTTTTCTTTTAATTCTTCTTTTTTGTTGAAGTAAACACTCATCCTTTTCAGTGCAGGAAACCCCATCCGACGAATAAACAATATTCCTTGTCCCGTAATCGAGTGGGGAGGAATGTGCGGTTTTACATTCTTCCTGTTCTCTCCTTTTCTTTTAATTGAATGCCGATTTAAAATAACCGCCAGCATATTTGTAAATTTTAACTTTTTGAATAGCTGCTGTTTTTTTGTCAGGGAGCAGCACGACTCGCGTTCCGTTACAATGACACCCTGATGTCTCACGTTTTCTATTTTTATACATAATAATATCGTGAGGCTGGATGCTGTAATGCTGTTTTCTGATAGTTCGCTTTCCAGCTTTTATTTTTTGTAAGCGATACTGGTGCAGGTTCTCGGAATCTTTCTTGTGATTACGGTTAATTCGTCCGTTAAATAACTCCTGTCCTGTTTTCTTTGAACCATCACGACTGTCAATATACTTCGCGTCATAGAACTTTTCAAGGCACCTGTTATTTCTGCGTTTTTTCTTATACAAAACCGCATTTGCACGGTGTTTTGGATGAAATTTTCCCATCGCGAATGCATCATTGACATGTGATTTATCAATATTTAACTCCCGGCGCTGTTCTTTTGTTGCTGCTCCGTATGTAATATGAACGTTAATATCCGGAAATAAAGATTTAACTTCGTTGTAAAGCTGCCATCGTATCGTAGTCATAAAAGTAGCGCCTTTAAAATCTGGAAGCTTCGGTTTCCAATTATATAACTTTCCACCTGGTTTATGATTTTTTGGCGTATGGCATTTATCGCATACTGTAGCCAAATTTGCCATACTGTTGGTTCCACCCTGGCTCCTGTATTTAACATGATGCACATGAAGCATGGCTCCATCTCTGATTGTTCTTCCACAGCATTGGCACTTGTAACCATCACGGGAAAATACCGCCTCTCTGAGTGTTGCAGTACCATATCGTTCTCCATGCTGGTAACATGCGCCCTGAGGTAACGGTTTTCCTTCCTCTTTGGCTTTTAATACCTGAGTATCAAAATTTCCCATTTCCATAGTAATATCTGTAAGAGGCATGACTTTATTGATGCGTGAGATTGCCTGGACGTGGATATCTTTTTTGTGCTTCAGTGATGGAGCAATCCAGCCTTTGTCCCTTTTCCTGTTATTGAATCGCGGCTTGCGGTATCTTTTTCTTCCGCGGCGCTGCCTTCTATACATCCGGCATGCATCATGCCTGATTCTTTCGTCTGTTAATGTGTCAATCTGCTCTGCCAGATATTCGTGCTTTTCTGACTTTACAGATATTCCAATATGTATATATCCGGTATCCATACAAAGCTCTATTGGCTGGACATCTCCAGTTTTCCTTTCGGTAAGCTGTATGGTAAACGGGTGATAACTATGTTTAACTGCTTTACCTGATTTGAGCAGCTTACGTGCTCTGTATTCACTTGTTGGCATCAAT
>OLOJ01002304.1_pt1 | contig 15861 bp, 9 predicted proteins | sample 1672251 | NCBI WGS metagenome assembly OLOJ01 (sample SAMEA3136664, study PRJEB25190) | human gut metagenome | biome: human gut; feature: human-associated habitat; material: faeces | place: Austria | collected 2013 | reverse complement strand
GCGTGCACCAACAGACAATGACTGTGGAAATCTTATGGGAATGCGCTATGGACAGTGGAAAATTGCCAGCATGTATCTCAGCCACAAAGATTTCCGTCAGGGTCCATATGGACCGGGAAATACACCGGAAGTAGAAGAAAAAGAACATTCAGTAAAAGTAACTTATACATACCTTCTTCCTGCAACACCCCTTGCAGAATGTAAACTTGCCTATGAAGTTTATGGTGATGGAAGAGCTAAGACAACCCTTACTTATGATCCTGTAAAAGAACTTGGTGACATGCCGGAATTTGGTGTAATCTTCAAGTTCAATGCAGATTATGACCATGTGGAATGGTATGGTCTGGGATCCGCAGAAACCTATGCAGATCGTAAAAAAGGTGCAAAACTTGGCATTTATGAAAATATGGTCAAAGACAACATAGCAAGATATATGGTACCTCAGGAATGTGGGGCAAAAGAAGAAGTACGCTGGGCAAAAGTAACAGACCGTAAGGGCAGAGGAATGCTTTTTGAAATGGATGAAAACAACGGTCCGATGATGTTCTCAGCACTTCCATATACGCCTCATGAAATGGAGAATGCAATGCATCCATATGAACTTCCAGAGGTTCATTATACAGTAGTTCGTGTGGCAAAAGAACAGATGGGCGTAGGCGGAGATGACAGCTGGGGAGCCCGCACACATGAAGAATATCTTCTGAAAACAGATAAAAAAATGGAATTTTCGTTTGTATTTAAGGGACTTTAAGAGGAGACAGGTAATGGCAGAACAGATAAAGTATGGACATTTTTTACATGGTGGAGATTATAATCCGGAACAGTGGCTGGATAGACCGGATGTGCTGAAACAGGACATTGAGTATTTTAAAAAAGCGCATATTAATACGGTATCTGTAGGAATTTTTTCCTGGGCAGTACTGGAACCAGAAGAAGGAAAATATAACTTTGACTGGCTGGAAGAAATTATTAACAATCTTTATAAGGAAGGCATTTATACCATCCTTGCAACACCTTCCGGTGCAAGACCAAAATGGATGGCAGACAAGTATCCGGAAGTCCTTCGTATGGATGATGACCGTACAAGACGTTTCTTTGGAGGCAGACACAATCATTGCTTTACTTCTCCGGTCTACAGAGAAAAGGTACATGCCATTGATAAAAGACTTTCCGAAAGGTTTGGCAAACATCCGGCAGTGCTTCTCTGGCATATTTCCAATGAATTCAGTGGGGAATGTCACTGCCCCCTTTGCCAGGCAAAATTCAGAGAATGGCTGAAAGAAAAATACGGAACTATTGAGAACCTGAACAAACGCTGGTGTACGACATTCTGGAGCCATATTTATAACAGTTTTGACCAGATCGAAAGTCCTTCTCCAAAAGGAGAAAATGAACTTCATGCACTGAAACTGGACTGGAAACGTTTTGTGACAGACCAGACCATTGACTTTATCAAAAATGAAGTAGATGGTATTCGGGAAGGCGGTTCCGAACTTCCTGTTACAGCCAATCTCATGTATGATTTTGCAGGACTGGACTACAAGAAATTCAAAAATGTACTGGATATTGTTTCCTGGGATAATTACCCGGGATGGCACAAAAAAGAAGAATTTACTACGGCAATTGATGTAGGACTTCAGCATGATCTGATGCGCAGTATTAAGAAGGCACCATTCCTTCTGATGGAATCCTGTCCCTCTGCAACTAACTGGAAACCGATCAACAAACTGAAAAAACCAGGAATGCTTCTGGCAGGTTCCCTTCAGGCTGTGGCTCATGGTTCCGACAGTGTATTATACTTCCAGCTTCGCCAGAGTCAGGGTGCGTCTGAAAAATTCCATGGTGCAGTGATCGATCACTACAGTGGGGATGATACCAGAGTCTTTAAAGAAGTAACAGAAGTGGGAGAAGCATTGGAACAGATCCGGGAAGTTGTGGGAAGTCAGACAAAAGCACAGGCAGCGGTTCTCTATGACAGAGAAAATGACTGGGCTGTCAAAGAAGCCCAGGGACCCCGTAATGAAGACATGCATTATCAGGAAAATGTTCAGAAACAGTACCGGGCACTTCGTGAGAAAGGCTACAATGTGGACATTATCGCCATGGAACATGATCTGGATGATTATCGGCTGGTAACAGCTCCTATGGCCTATATGTTCAGAGAAGGATACGAAGAAAAACTCCGTCAGTTTGCAGAAAATGGCGGAACTCTGGTCCTTTCTTATTGGTCAGGTCTGGTAGATGAGACAGACCGCTGCTTCCTTGGAGGAACCCCATATGGGCTAATGGATGCAGCAGGAATACGCACAGAAGAGATTGATGCTCTCTATGACTGGGAAGAGAATCATGGTATTCCGGAAACAGGAAACAGTCTGGGAATCACAGGAATTTACAGCTGTAAAAACCTTTGCGAACTGGCAAAAGTTCAGGGCGCAGAGGTGCTGATGCATTATGGCGAGGATTTTTATCAGGGATATCCGGTTCTTACACATAAATCATGTGGTAAAGGACATATTTACTATGTGGCAGCAGATATGGAACTTGCTTTCTATGAAGATTTCCTTGGCAGGGCTGCAGAGGAAGCAGAAATGGTTCCGCCACTGAAATTTATCCCGGAAGGTGTTTCCGTGACAACCAGAGAGACAGAAGATACCGAATATCTCTTTATCCAGAACTATGCAAGAAAACCGCAGGCAGTGCCGGTTCCGAGAGAATATGAAACAATTTATGGAAGAGATAAAAGTGTACTGGACTGGCTGGAGACAAGAATCCTGAAGAGACAGAAATAATAAAAAAATAATTACAAAAAGCCGGCATAAAAACCGGCTTTTTGTAATGAAAGTGTTGATTTTTCGATAGGGATATGTCAAACTGAAAGCAGTATATATTCTTTACGAAAGGGGATTCAATATGAAAAAGAAAATAAACTTATCCAGAAGAAGCCTGGGTGCGATCTTTATGATCTTTGCCCTGGTTCTGACACTTGCAGTTCCTGCATTTTCAGTAGAACCGGTTCAGGCTGCTTCAAAGAAAACACAGGCTCTGAAAGCCTACAGTAACTTTTTATCCAAATCTACCATTAACTGGAATGGGGCAATTGTAAAAGTCTCCAAATGCAAATTCACTCTGGTTTACATTGATAAAGATTCCGTACCGGAACTTCTGGTAGATGCAGTGAGCGCAGGGTCTTATCATACAGTAGGATATTTCAAGATCTACGGATATCGGAATGGTAAAGTAGTAGATCTTGTTACAGCTCGGGATGATTTTACCTATTATAAAAAGTCCGGTGTTCTTGCAACACGTTCCTTTATGAGAGGTGAATCCTGGAGCTATTACAGACTTTCCGGGGGAAAGGCAACCTATTTCCTTGGCAAATTTACCAATCTTAAAACACAGTATAACAATGCCAAATTCAAGACCATTTCCAAGAGTACTTTCAACAAAACTCTGAAAAAATATACCAAAGGCAAAAAAGCAGTAAAACGCATCAAAACTTACGCCAATACAAAGGCAAACCGCAAAAAATATTTGAAATGATACTTACAAAATGCCGGCATCCTGTGCCGGCATTTTAACAATACCAGGGTGACACGAAACATTCACAGGTATTATAACTGAATATTTGAGAATAAGGAGAATCAATGGAAGTTATGAGATCCATTGTCCGGTAGATGTGGAAGTGCTGGACCCGGCTGGAAATGTGGTGGCTTATACCAACGGTTCTGAATGGGAGACGACCAGTGATAAAGTGACTGTTATAGTAAATGGATCAAGCAAATTTGTGTGGATTTATTCACCGGATGCTTATCAGATCCGCTGCAGAGGAACCGGAACCGGTACAATGTCCATCTATGGATATAAATATGGTGAGGGGAACTATGAGAGGTCTGTAATGTACCGGAATGTGCCCATCACATCAGGATGCAGTTACACTATGACACAGAAACAGGGCGAAACAGAAGCGGCAGATTATCTTGCCTCATCAGATGGAGAAGTGGTTACTCCGAAGAAGGGAAAGCTGCCGGAAGAAACAAAGATCATTCATAATACTTATGAAGATATAGAGAAACCTGCCAAACCGAAACCAGTTTCCAAACCGGTGCTGAATATGAAAGAGATTCCACTGAAAGTAAAACAGTCTACAGCAGCAGTGAAAGTCAGTGGTATTGCGTCAGGTGATTCTATAAAATCCTGGAAGAGCAGCAATACAAAAGTTGCCATAGTCAACTCCAAAGGCAAGATCACAGCACGTAAAAAAGGAACAACTACTCTTACAGTTACTCTGAAAAGTGGCAAAAAAGCAACTGCAAAGATTAAAGTCCAGACAGGTGTTGTAAAAACAACAAAAATCCAAGTTTCAAAGAAAACCATTACCCTCAAAAGAGGCAAAAAAGCCAGATTATCTGTAACCAGACAGCCTCTGACTTCCCAGCAGAAGATCACTTATCAGAGTGCCAACAAAAAAGTTGCCCAGGTAAATACAAAAGGCGTGATCACAGCCCGCAAAAAAGGCAAAACAACCATTACAGTAAAATCTGGAAGCAAAAAAGTAAAAGTAACAGTAGTCGTAAAATAAATAGCAAAGTTAATTCCATGGAAGGAACAGAATATATGAAATTTTTTCATTTGTCAGACCTGCATATCGGTCTGAAACTGATGAACCGGGATCTGAGAGAAGATCAGGAATATATACTGAAAGAAATCACAGAGTACGCAGAAGAAGAAAAGCCAGATGCAGTGGTGATCGCAGGGGATATTTATGACAAAGCTGTCCCTTCTGCTGAGGCGGTGGAGGTTTTGGACCATTTTATCAAAGAACTTACAGAAGCAGTGCCGGAGGCCGTGATCATGATGATCAGCGGCAACCACGACAGTGCTCCCAGGGTAAACTGTTTCCGTTCTGTATTGTCCAAACAGAACCTCTATATGGTAGGACAGCCTCCACGCAAAGAAGATGAATATATAGAAAAAGTTACTTTGCAGGATAAATATGGAAATGTGAATTTTTGTCTTCTGCCCTTTGTGAAACCTTCCATGGTGAAGAACATAGTTGGTACAGATGAGAATGGAAACAATCTGTCTTACAATGAAACTGTCCGTAAACTACTACAAAGAGAAAACATAAATACAGAGGAAAGAAATGTACTGGTAAGTCATCAATTCTATCTTCCCACAGGCAAAAAAGCAGAGGAAATAGAGCGAATGGAATCGGAAATACGGACAGTAGGAAACATAGATGAAGTATCGGCAGAGGTGCTGGAAATCTTTGATTATGCAGCACTTGGACATATTCATAAACCAATGAAAGTGGGAAGTGAGACTCTGCGGTACTGCGGAACACCACTGGCATGTTCTGTCAGTGAAGCAGGTCAGGAAAAAGGGATCATTGTAGTAGAAATGGGAGAGAAGGGAAGCACAGAAGCCAGGGTGCTTCCTCTTATTCCTCTTCATCAGGTAAGGGTAATAAAAGGGACACTGGAAGAGATCCTGAAAGAAGCCTGTGGAGATTATGCAACAGTGATCCTCACAGATAAAGCAGACCTGGATGTGATCGACATGCAGGAAAGAATCCGGCTGGCATTCCCCAATCTTCTGGAGATTCGGAGAGAAAATCAGCGAAAAGCAGATTACACCAGAACCCTGAAGTCAGAGACATTAATGAATCCCTATGAGCTTTGCTGTTCCTTCCTGAAGGATCTGGATGAACAGGAAAAAGAGATTCTGAAGGATGTTCTTCATACAGTGCAGGGGGTGAAGTAGGATGAAACCTATAAGATTAAAAATGCAGGCCTTCGGCTCCTATGGAAAAGAAACGTTGATCGACTTTGAAAAAGTAAATCAGAATCTTTTTCTGATCACCGGAGACACCGGAGCAGGCAAAACTACAATCTTTGATGCCATTGTTTTTGCACTGTACGGAGAAGCCAGTTCATCTTCAAACAAAAAAGAAGGAGTGGTGCTTCAGAGCCAGTATGTGGAATATGAATGTGAACCATTTGTGGAACTGACCTTCACAGACAATGGAGAAATCTATACAGTCCGACGTGTTCCGAGACATTTAAAGACTATCACAAGAGGAGCCAGTAAAGGAAGACAAAGAGAGACAACAGGTTCTGTAAGTCTGATCATGCCGGACGGAACAGAATATCCTTCCAAAGAAACAGACCGTAAATTACAGGAGATCACAGGACTTACCAAGGGTCAGTTTATGCAGGTGGCAATGATCGCCCAGGGTGAATTTATGGACCTTCTTCGGGCGAAATCTGATGACAAAAAAGTCATCTTCCGAAAGCTGTTTAATACAGAAATGTATCAAAAAATTGTAGAAGAACTGGGACAACGTAAAAAGGCCAAAGAAAAAGATATTGCCATTATTAAAACAGAATGCCGTACGGAAGCTGCCAGAGTCAGAATCCTTCCGGAGTATGAACATGCACAAAACTTTCAGGCACAGAAAGATCTTCTTATGGATGGGCAGACAGCAGAGATTGGAGAGTTTTTGGAAGAACTGAGAGAGTTTTGCAGTTGGCTGAAAGCAAAAACCCGGCAGGCAGAAAAAGACTATCAGGAAGCTGGAGAGATACGAGATAAACGAAAAGAAATATTGACAAAAACAGAAAGTTGTGCGGTAAGTTTCAGAGATGCGGAGAAAAATTTTCAGAGTCTGAAAGCAGATTTGGAACAGATAAAAAAAGAACTTCCAGGTCTTCAGACAGCATCCGAAGAAGCCGCTGCAAAAGAGAAAGAATCCAGAAAACTGCTGGATCAGCAGCTGGAAAACTTCAGCAGTATTCAACAGAAAGTACAGAAAGCACTGGAAATTTTTGAAAGGCTGAAAGAATTACAGAAAGCAGTAAATAATGGAAAAACAGCCAGCAAAAATGCTGAAGCAAAACGAAAAAAAGCAGAAGAACAGTTACAGGTTTTTGAACAGCAGGAGAAAGGCTGGAGACAGAGAAGAGAAGAACTGTCAGACACCGAATCCAGGATTCAGAACTGGAAAACAGAAGCCGGAAATGCAAAAGCAGCAGGAGAACAGGCAGGTGAATTACAGAGTCAGAAAGACCAGCTGGAAGAATTGATAAAACAGGGAAGTGAAGCAAAAAAAGTTTATATAAATGCACAGGAAAAGTACCAGAAAGAAAGAGAAAAATATGAGCATCTCCGACAGGAATTCCTCAATGCACAGGCAGGAATCCTGGCAAGAGATCTGAAACCGGGAATTCCCTGTCCTGTATGTGGATCATTTGAACATCCTCATCCTAATATCAACAGTAAGGATGGGGGACATGTGGATATCTCTCAGGAATTACTGGAAAAATTAAGTGCCCATGTGGATAAGCTCAGTGAAAATCAGCAGAAGGCAGCAGAGAAAGCCAAATCTGTTCAGACGGAATTTTCGGTGAAAGAGGACACATGGAGAAAATCATTTCATAAATTATGTCTTTTTGTAGCAGAAATATATCCGGAAGCAGTGAACTGCCAGAGTCTGGATGAAATAAAAATCCCCCTGAAAAAATGGGAAAAAAACCTTCTGGAAGAAAGAGAAAAAATCCAGAAAGATTATACAGAATTAAAGAAAATCCAGAAGGATTTAAAAGAGGCTGAAAGCAAAAAAGAACTGTTGAAAAAGCAGTTGGAGTCATGCAGAGAAGAAGAGACAGCGACTGTAAAAAATCTTACCACTGCAGAAACTGCCCTTCGGAATTTCAGGGAGTCTTCTGAATACGCAACAGAAAAGGAAGCAACAGATACTTTACAAAAAGCGAAAGAACATAAAAAACAGCAGGAGGTTTTGTACCAAAAAGATTCAGATGCAGCAGTTAAAACAAGAACAGCCCGGGAGCAGGCAGAAATTCTGGAAGAACGATATGAGAAAGAGCTCCCGGAAAAAGAGCAGCTGTGGAAGAAACGGAAAGAAGAGTATGAAACTTTGCTGGATCAGGTTTCTGGTTCTTATAACAGAGAGGAAATCCGCGAACAGCAGAGAGAGGCGGTAGTAAATGCTGAACAGAAGCTGAAAGAAGCAGAGGAGGTTCGTGATCGATACCGAAATGCACTAAGAGATGATCAGGAAGTTTATGATTCTTTAAGTACAAAAAGGGAAAATAGACAGAAGATAATTGAAGAACATACAAGACTAAATACATTATATAATCTTACAGCAGGAAACGTCAGTGGTGCCCGGATGGATCTGGAAACCTACGTGCAGCGCTACTATCTGGAACGAGTACTCTATGCCGCTAATCGAAGATTCCAGGAAATGTCCGCAGGGCAGTTTGAACTTCGGATGTATGATTTGGAGAAAGCAGGAGAAGGACGAAACAAGGGTCTTGATCTGATGGTCTACTCCACAGTGACAGGGAAAGAAAGAGAAGTGAGAACCCTCTCAGGAGGGGAGTCCTTTATGGCAGCTTTATCTCTGGCCCTGGGAATGGCAGACCAGATCCAGGAAAGCTCTGCAGCTGTAAATCTGGATATGATGTTCATTGATGAAGGTTTTGGTTCTCTGGATGAACATTCCCGTAACCAGGCAGTGAGAGTCCTTCTGGAAATGGCAGAAGGATCCAGACTGATCGGCATTATTTCCCATGTGACAGAACTGAAACAGGAAATAGAAGATCAGCTTCTGGTTACAAAAAATGAAGAAGGAAGCCATGTAAAATGGCAGATAAGCTGAGGAAAAAAGATGAGTAACGAAGTACTGGAAAAACTGGTACAGCTTCTGGAACAGAACCAGTTTGAACTGATTTTTACGGAGCAGGATATCAGACTGGTGTATCTGATGAATGATGCAGTAGAAAGCTTCCTTGTGTTCCAGAATGTCCGAATGACAGGGGAATACAAAGACGATTATGAGGGGGAGTTGGATGCGACATTGGAAAAACAGGGACAGAAATATGTGCTGATCGTTCATCAGGGAGATACAGTAGTTACCTTGTTTTTTGAAAATCTGATCCAGGAAAACCACTTCTATGAATATGGAACCATTGCACATTTCTGGGTGAAAAAATATGAATACTTGAGACAACTGGAATATCGTCTTGCTATTCTCCGGGACAAATATGACTATCTGGGAGAAAAATCCTGTAACGAAAAAGAAAAACAATTGGCTCAGCTGGTGGATTTTCCACCATTAAATTACTGTTGTTATCCGGCAGTGCCGGCGAAATATATTGTTCCAAGAGAGAATCCGTGGGAACCATCAGAAGATGCACTGATGGTGATGGAAGAGCTGGCCGAAAGAGCTGGTGACAGATTCCTGAAAATAGTTCTGAAATTATATAGGAAATACCCAATACCTTTTCTGGCAAAAAGAATCGGAAATATGCTTCACAGGAACCGCCACAGCAAGGTTGTAGATCTGATAGACAGAGAGATTCAGGAGGCTTCAAAAAAATATCCCTGCCGGTATTTTGGCAGGGATATAGAGCTCAAAGTGCACCAGACTATGAATGCTGTCAAAGAACGTTAAAATCAATTAAAAGAAAAAGGACAACAGTCAGTTATCTTAAGAGAAGAACCATTTACAACTGCACAGGATTCCATAGCCTATAAGATCTATCTTATGATCTGGAAACAGGGAATCCTGAACAGAAAGGTTGTTATTGAGGAGTATCCTGTTTCATTATAAGCAGTTCCCTTCTGGTGAAATAGATGGTCAGTACCAATGCTGCAGCATCCGCAATAGGACCTGCATACATAACACCGTCAATTCCCATAAGAAGTGGGAAAATCACTACCAGAGGCAGCAGGAAAATTACCTGTCTGGTAAGGGATACAATGACACCAAGTCTGGCTTTACCCATGGAAGTAAAGAATCCGGATGACATTGGCTGGATACCATTAACAAAAGTAAGCAGCATAAAAATTTTTAGATATCGTTCTGCAAACTGGAAATAAAGGTCGCTTCCGCTTCCGAAAGCTCCTACGATCTGGTGAGGGAAAAGCTGGAAACAAAGGAAGAAAATTACAGCAACAGTAGTACAGATGGTTGCAGAATACTTGTAAGTTTGTCGAACTCTATCGAATTTTTTGGCTCCGTAATTAAATCCCCAGATAGGCTGGGAACCCTGAGATACACCAATGCAGATGGACATAAATACCATATTAACCTTGGAGATGATACCTACGCAGGCAATAGGAATGTCGCTTCCATAAACAGAGGCAGCTCCATAATGACGGAGTACATTGTTCATAACAATCTGTACTGCAGTAATGGCAAGCTGATTGATACAGGATGCAAGTCCCAGAGAACAGATCGCTTTCAGCAATGTAAGCTGTGGGCGAAACATATAAGGTTTCAGTTCCATTTTGCGGAATTTTGAAAAATAAATGATAACCAGTAAAGCGGATACCATCTGGCCTGTGACAGTAGCCCAGGCGCCACCTTTGATTCCCCACTTGAATCCAAAAATAAAAAGCGGGTCAAGAATGGTATTGATAATGGCTCCTGTAAGAGTACAGACCATAGAATAGGTAGGGCTTCGATCTGCCCGGATTATGTGATTGCCGCCAACGGACAGTACAAAGAAGGGAAGGCCGATGGCAATGATTCCCACATAATCGGTAGCATATGGCATTACATCCGGTGTTCCTCCAAAAAGGAGAAGCAGTGGATGAAGAAAAATAAGTGATATTGCTGCAATGGTTATACCTGAAATAACCAGAACAGACAGTCCTGTGCCGGCGATTTCGCTGGCTTTTTTTTCATTACCGGCGCCCATTTCCAGGTTATAATTGGAAGCACTGCCAATACCCAGAAGCAAAGCGGCAGCAGTGGAAACAGTAGTAACTGGAAAGGCAATATTGGTAGCTGCATTTCCAAGCATTCCTACGCCCTGACCGATAAAAATCTGGTCTACGATGTTGTAGAGGGCGTTTACCAGCATACTGATAATGGCTGGTATGGCAAATCTGGCGATCAGTCCTCCTACAGGTGCAGAACCCAGAGGATTAACTGCATGTGATGTATTGCTTGTTGATTTCAAATCGAAGTCCTCTTTCTATAGTATAGTGGTGGAATAAGTATAACACTATTTTGGACAGATGTCCTGTGGGAAAATATTCAAATTTTATGCAAACAGAAGAAAAAATATAGACAAAACACCTGTGAAAATTTTGTGAAAAATTACAGGATTTTACTATGAAATTGCGTTGACAAATCAGGAACGAGAGGATTAAAATGGGAAAGTAGAGAATGATATATAAAATTTTATAATATTACAGGTAATTAAAGGTATAGATGTGGCATAGTCACATCTGGAACATCCGGTGAGATTCCGGGACGGTTTTATCCCCGCTGTAATAGGTACGAAAACTGCAGAGCATAAATGCTCAGCCACTGGGTAACACAGATTATCCGGGAAGGGCAGTGAGTAGGTCAGATCCTGAGTCAGAATACAAATATCTTAGAGCGTTTCAAAGATTCCAAAGGCATAAATTGGAAGTCTATTTTTTATACCCTTTTTTAGAAAAGGTACTCAAAAAGAACATTATGGAGGCTTACATCAGCTCTGTAATAAATAAAAAATCCTAAAGGAGGATGAGTAGAATGAAGAAGAAACTAGTGGGTATCCTTATGGGCGTTGCAATGACAGCAACGACAATCGCTGCTCCAACAGCAATCTTCGCAGATGACATTGACATCGAAGATATTGCTGTAGAAACCGAGGCAGACGACGTAGCTGATGTGGAAGTCGAAGATGAAGCAGAACCTGCAGAAGAGGTAGCAGCAGAGGATGATTTTTCTGCAGAAGCCGATGATGCAGAAGGTCTCTTTACAGACGCAGAGGCAGCTGACTTTGAAGCTCAGAATGCAAGCGCTGTTACAAGTGTAGATGTAATTGCATCTGTTCAGGATGGCGAATACAATATGTTTACAAATGGTCCTGAACATATAACCGTATCTAGTGATATAGCAGAAAATGCAGGATATACTGATAAAGTAACGACAGGAGTTTCTACGTTGGATGTTTTAGTTGCATTACATGGAAAGAATGTCAAGGATGAACTGGAATTGTGGTATCAGGAAGATGGCGGTGCCTGGATTGACAAGATGTTCGGAACAAAGACAACAGCAGTAAGTTTTGCTGTTAATGGACTTGCACCAGATACAGGCGAAATATATAAAGATGCTAATGGAAATCCTACAAATGATTATGTAGGAAAGATGGTAAATGAAGCAGCAGTAGAAAATGGCGATGTTGTGGATTTCTTCTTCTATAAGGATACACAGAGTTACAGTGATATGTATGCTTACTTTGCAGATGATAATGGCAACTTTTTAAAATCATTGACTGTTACTCCTGGGGAAACATATACATTAAATGTAAAAGCATATGCATATGCAACCTATAGTTTGTCATTAAAGAGCTGGAGAGATCAGTTTGTTGAAAATGTACCGGATGGATGTATCGAAGTTATTTCTTCTGATTTTTCAATAGATGCTAATGTTGTGAGTAGCAAAATAACATTTACAGTACCAAGCAATGCTACAACACAGAGCATTTATGGAATGGAAGCTGGTACAGCGTCATATAGATATATTATGCCACATATTGAACTGGTAGTTAAATAAATAGTAAAAAAATACAGTGTTTGCCAAACTGTTGTAGTGTATATTAAAATACAGCAGTTTGGCAACACGTATTGTGCGGGGAACAGAGATGAAAAATAAGCGATTATTAAGTGTTGGACTTGCGGTAGTATTGGCGGCAACAATGCCTTTAAATGTTCAGGCTTTTGACGAAATAGAGATTGGGACTTCTGAACTGAATTTTGATGATGTGGAGATTCCAGAGGAACTAGAATCAAGTAGTGAAGATATAGAAAGTAAAGATGATGAAACTGATGTTGAGGTAGAAGATCAAGAAGAAAATAATATAGAGAGTGAAGATGACATATTTGACGATAGTGATCTTTTTTCTTCCGAAGAAACCAAAGTTGTAAGTGTGGGAGATGAAGTAACACCTGTAATCAAGCTGTATAGCGATTTTACATCAGTAGCTAATTCAAAAATTGATCGTGCCAATGATAATGTCTTGAATTTAAGATGTATGCTTAATACAAATGTTAATATACAAACAGTGGATGCAGTTATCATTAAAGCAGATGTATATATTGATGACAATAAAGTTAATGAAGAGCCTATAATACTGGAAAAATCAGCGGCAAGGCAGGCAAGAGGTACTTATACATTAAGTAAGGAAAGCCTTGCAGAGTATCCAGAAGGAAAAAAAGTAACAGTACAATATTATTCTGATTTTGATGCAGCAAATGTAAAAACTAATTATAAAAAATCTTTTGAAATACCAGCATTAGCTAATCCGAAAATTGATGAGATAAAAATATGGGGAAATGAATTTAAGTATGAAAGAGGTAAAGAGTGTTGCGGTAATATTTCTGTTAAATTAACGGATAATATTGTCTCTGGAAAGGAACCATATTATGCTATTTATATCAATGGAGAAAGAAAAACAGACCCAGTAGCATTGGACAAGGCAAAGTATGGTTCAGACATCGAGAATAGCTACGAAAAGAAGAACATTATCATTGATCCAGGGTTAACTGAATATTTGCCAGAGGGAACTAAAATTGAAATAAAAGTTGGTTTTGGAACAGAAATGGAAGATGTTTCTGATAAAGTAGTTACAATCGAAGTTACTGGCAAAGAATTCCTTCAGGGAGCAAAGGTTGATGAAGTTTCTGTTTATAAAGATGCTTCACATGAAAAGGGGTTAAATTGGGTACGTGCCGGAAGAACTTACACTGCTTATGTTACCGGAAAATTTAGGGATGTAGTTGAAACCAATCCTTTGGATGTGTATGCAGGTGTTTATGTAAGTGGCAACCTGGTTGGCGGACTTCAAAAGCTGACAGTAGAAGCTGACAACAGTGCTTATAACGGAACCATAACCTTTACCCTGCCGGATGATACCCCATCCAATCCATTGGTAGGTGATGCAGTACGTGTAAAGGTTGGTATTGGCAGTGAAATGGACAATGGACTGAGCGAAGCAATCCGTTCAGGTTCTAAACTTGATTTGAATGAAATTAAAGTAACTGACCTGAAAGTTTTGGATGGTTATCAGGAAGAAGAAGTAAAGAATATTGATCGTCAGAACCCACAGAACTTCAATGTATTTATGAAACTGGAAGGACTTCCGGATGATCTTATTGGAACGCATCATGAGGAATGGCTTGGAAATCAGATGATTGACAGTGGTTTGGGCTCCCCGTCAGGAATGCTTGTGGGTATAGGAAAAGATAAAGCAAAGTTACTTAAAGATTATGAGGGAACTTCGCTTACTTTAAAAATCATCAGTGATATAGACGAAGAGGCTATCTTTACTTATGAGATGCCAATCGTTGGTCTGACCACTAAAGAGGAAGAAACCGCAAATACAGTTGCAGATCAGTTAAAGGCTCTCCCGGCTGTGGACAAGATCGCACTGGAAGATAAAGAGAGCGTAAAGGCAGCTCGTGATGCTTATGATGCACTGAATGAAGATCAGAAGAAACTGGTTCCGGAAGAACAGGTAAAAGCACTTACAGATGCTGAGACAAAGATTGCAGAACTTCAGAAAGCAGCTGACAAGAAAGCAGCTGATGAGAAAGCTGCCAAAGCAGTAACCGATCAGATCGCTGCCATTCCTGCTGTGAAAGCTCTGAAACTGACAGATGCTTCCAAAGTAAAAGCAGCTCGTGATGCTTACAATAAGCTGAGTGCAGATCAGAAGAAGCTGGTTACAGCGGCACAGCTGAAAGCACTTACCGATGCAGAGGCAAGGATCACACAGCTTCAGAAGGTAGCACAGGTGAAACCGAAGATCACCCTGAATGTAACTTCCCTTCCAATTCAGACGAAGAAGTCTACCACAGGTGTCCGTATCAAGACAACTGCAATCAAGGGCGATAAGATCAAATCTGCAAAGAGCAGTAATAAAAAAGTGGTACAGGTTACTGTTAAAAACGGAAAACTTACCATTAAAGGTCTGAAAGCAGGGAAAGCTACTGTAACAGTGACTTCCACAAAGGGTGCAAAGGCAACTGTTAAGATTACAGTCCAGAAACAGAAAGTTGCAACTAAGAAACTGAGTGCAACAGTTTCTACGAAACAGACACTGAAAAAAGGTAAAAGAGTCACACTGAAAGTTGCAAAGACACCATTTACCGCACAGGATACTGTGAAATGGACCTCTTCCAACAAGAAGGTTGCCACAGTCACCTCCAAAGGTGTGGTAAAAGGCTTAAAGAAAGGCACAGCTACCATTACTGCAAAAGCAGGTAAGAAAGTTGTGAAATTTAAAGTTACGGTGAAATAATGAAAAACAGATTAAAGAGACTTACAGGTATTATTGGGGCACTGCTGATCGCAGTGTCCCCCTGTGGTTCACAGACTATGGCGTATGCCAGTGAACCGGCAGAGACAGAGGCTGCCTTTTATGATGATGGGGCAGAATTTGAGATCCAGGAAGATACTGCTGAGCAGGTACAGGATCAGGAAGACCTGGATCTTACAGAAGAGGAAGAAGATCCGGATACAGCAGATATTCAGATCGAAGAAGACACAGAGGATGCAGACAGTGAAGATTCGGAGTTGACATCAGAAGAGACACTTTTTTCAGATTCCCCGGTGGAAGAAGAACTTTTTACGGACGCAGTTGGGGAAGAAGCAGACTCTTATCTGGGAGTCCGTACACAGCCGATTATTTATGACGATTTTGCAGAAGACCTCTGGCTGCAGTTCCAGCAGAGAGAACTGCAGGTAGGGGAATCTACCGACATTTATCCATGGCGTGTATGGCAGGCTGTCCATGACGTTGTACAGAATGATGTGGAACGTCCGGAATTTAA
>OLOJ01002302.1_pt1 | contig 15887 bp, 7 predicted proteins | sample 1672251 | NCBI WGS metagenome assembly OLOJ01 (sample SAMEA3136664, study PRJEB25190) | human gut metagenome | biome: human gut; feature: human-associated habitat; material: faeces | place: Austria | collected 2013 | reverse complement strand
CCGGTGTAAAAAACTGTCCTTTTTTCTTTCGGATTTCCTTTTGTGTTGTATCTTTGTATTCATTTGTGCACATTTCGATTGTACGCAACATTAGCAATAAACTCCTTTATTTTAATCGAATTTTATCTGATTCATTTTTTATATCTTCATACACAGGATCTGATTTTTTCCAAAACTTTTGAAAATCAAAATGATGTTCTTTTAATTTTTTATCAAGATTTGTGATTTTTCTTAATGCTCTTTTATAATTAGTTAAGGAATCACTTCCAGTTAATTCTTGAGGTTTCTTCACATCGCAGCTTCGAACCCATTCATCTTCCAAATTTTTTACTTGTGTAATACATACAATCTCTTTCACATTTCTAGCTTTTTTTAGAAGCTCGATATTTTTCCTGACTTTTTCTGTATTTCCTGTATCTGTATCAAAAATCAGCACAACGGTTGTATTTTCCTTAATTGTCATAAGTCTAGCATTTGTCAATTCATTTTCTACAACATTAAATACTTGCGAAACTCCAGGTCTGATTAACTTCATATCTTTTTTTAATGTATCAACAACCTTCTTTTCATCTTCTCCTTCAACATAATATAAATAATATTTTGTAGCCATTGTTTTATCCCCTTTTACGAAATGATATCATATACGCAATCTACACTTGGTGCGGTACAGAATAAATCATTTTCAACTGCTGATTTTAGAGAATCTGTATTTCTTTTTAATATTTCGTCTGCACTGATACATTTTATTGGCATCTTTTCATTATAAATATCTTTTTTCATAAATATGAATGAGTGTTTAGGCAATGTTAAATCCAGAATATCCATGTTATGCGTTGTGAAAAATAACTGTTCATTTTCCCCCAGCTTGTCAATCATGATTGATAGAAAAGCTTTTTCAATATCACTATGCACGTAAGAAAATTTTTCGTCACAATAATAAAACTGATTTCTATTTGTCAGGATTGAAGCAACGATCCTAGCGATTTCAAGTCCTGCTTTCGTACCACTTGATAAAATACTTTCATTTACAATTGATCCTTCCTGAATAATCACATTTTTTGATTTCATGCGTATTACATAAGAATCATCAATATCGTTTAGTTCTTCTACTTTTTCTATGGAAGGATCTAATGCTTTTAATGTCTTTTCTAAAACTGTAATATAAATTTTCTTAAAATCTCCTTTTGGAAATTTAAATTTTTCTTCTTTTTCTGGAGAAACAAACAGCCATGATAATCTGCTCAACTTATCTAATTCCTCTACATAATTTGCTGTGTATTCTGAAAGGTTATTTTTGCTTTCCATACGCTTCTTGCAACTTTCATAACTATCATTTTTATTTATTTTTATCTTATCAATCTTTACTTCTATATTGTTTTCCGTATAATCATCGTCGTTCACTGGATGTATAATTATCTGCATAGAATACAAAGTAAATCTATTCATGACAAAATCTATCGAAAAATTTGCTTCTTTTTTCACATCACAAATACGATTTATCAAATATGCAGTCTCTTTTTTATGAATAAAGTTGAATACGGACATCAACATTTGACCAAACGATGTCTTTCCAGTTGCATTTGCTCCCATTATGATATTTACTTTTTTGTATCTGAAATTCGGACGTTCTTTTAAATGTTCATCTCGAATGTATGAATTCACTATTTTTTTTGGATATGACATGTTCATATGAAAATCTTTAAACGCATAAAAATTATTGATTTTAACATCCATCACTATCATTTTCTCTTTCCCCCTTGAAATTTTAAATTCGTAATTCACGAAATAACACTCCTTTATTATACTAAAAATCATATTTTTTATCAATATGTGTCATATTTTTTATTTTATGCGTATTTTATGAAATTATTCTAAAATTCTAAAGATATACAAAAATCCCACAGCCAAAAGACTGTGGAATCATCCTTCTTACTCTTTCCACAAAGCATCATCACTTGTTACAATTTTTATTCCTTTGTTGGTAAAATTATATAATTGATCTTTATTATTGATCGTCCAGATATTAATCTTTATATTATTTGCTTCAAATAACTGAATCATATCATCCGACAAGATATTTTTGTTAATACTTACATTAATATGATACTTCTTCATCCATGAGAGATCGTTCTGAGTAAAATCATGCCTAACATATTCTAATGGCATTTTACGTGCGTATTTTCTCATATAAGTAAGCTGTTGTTTGTATTTACAAGTAACGACTGCCTGATTTTGCATTTTTGCTTTTTTTAGACTTTGATACAGTCGTTTGATCGTATCTTTTTTCATCTTTTGTTTGATCTCGATCACAGGCTTCATATGATATCTTTTGCAAATACTTAAATATTCCTCAAGAGACGGTATCCTTAATTGTTTTTTTGTATATGATTCAATATTGTTTCCTGTTTTGATATGATATTTGCTTCGAATCTTTTGATATGTTAATTTCTTTTGATATATATTTTTTCCAGATAATCCACACATACGATTTAATGTTTGATCGTGCATGATCACAAATCTACGTTTTCCCTTTTTATCCTTGGCAGTTTCATGAATGTCACACTCAACTGCTTGAAAACCTTCTTTTCCTGCGGCTTCGAATGCAGGAATTGAATTCTCTGGTGCATATTTCGTATATCCTCTGTGAGCGACATAACATATATTATTTTCATTTGCTGAAACATTTATATTTAATTGCATGATCATACATATCATCATGCAAAATACTGTGAGGTACTTTATTATTTTCATAAAAATTATTCTCCTTTGTTAGATATCCACAGTCAAATTGACTGTGGATATCTCTGGTGCTCTATTTTCGTGAACTACTCGGCAAATAGTCCTTATTTGATTGTTACAGTGCATACAAACTTCTTTTTACCTACCATAACTGTGATCTTTGCTTTCCCTTTCTTTACAGCTGTGATTTTTCCTCTTGATGTCACTTTTACGATCTTTTTGTTAGAAGTCTTATATATCGCTTTGTAAGTGCATGTGATCGGATTGATCACTGGTTTCAACTGATAAGATTTTTTCGCATTTAATGTTATTTTTTTCGGTACATTTTTAATGGATGTACAAGCAACCGCATTTTTCTGAACGGTTACATTGATCGTCTTTTTCAGTCCTGATACCAGTGTAATCGTGATCTTAGCTTTTCCAGTCTTATTTCCTGCTTTGATCGTACACGCTCCGTTTCTACTTCCGAAAACTTTTACAATCTTCTGATTGCTGCTTGTCCAAGATTTTACAGAATCTCCCGCTGCAAGTCCACTTACCACAAATTTCTTTGTTGCCTGTTTGCGTTTCAGCTTTAAGGATGATGCATTGGTTTTGATCGTAGCTTTCAGCTGATTGCCCACATTTCTGGTTTCTTCTTTTCCACAGATACTACAAATTCGTTTCTGTACCCCGCCAGTAAAGACACTTTGTGTTGTTACGGTCTGCCAATCACTAAACTTGTGTCCAGTGGCAGGAATCGTTTCTGTCTTTGTTTCTTTGCAGTCTGCACAAGTGTATGTCTTAGAACCATCTTTTTCACAAGTAGCTTTCTCTTCACTGGTTACTTCCCAGTTATGATTGGCTTTTTCTGTCGCAGAACCTTTTTTGATCAGCTCGCCGCAGTCGGTACAGTAAGTATCTCCTGTGTAACCTTCTTCCGTACAGGTCGCTTTCTTTTCATTGCGGAGTTCTGTATACTGATGCCCTGTTGCTTTTAGTGCCTCTTCTTTGGTTTCTCCACAAGACTTACAAGTGTAGACTTTTAAGCCATCTTCGGTACAGGTTGCTTTTTTGGTTACCTTTCCTTCATCCCATGTGTGGTCTTTCTTTGGAATTACTTCTGTTTTCGTGTCACCACAAATGCTGCAGGTATAGGTTTTGCTTCCTTCTTCTTTGCAGGTAGCTTCTTTTGTAACCTTACCGTTATCCCACTGATGTTCTGTTTTTGGAATGGATTCTGTCTTTGTCTCTCCACAGTTCTTGCAGGTGTAGGTTTTTATTCCCTCTTTCTTGCAGGTCGCTGCTTCGGTCACTTTTCCATCATCCCAAGAATGTCCAGTGGCTTTCACTATTGCTCCTTTACTGATCAGCTGACCACAATCTTTACAGTAGGTATCTCCGCTGTAACCATCTTTCTCGCATGTGGCATCCTTTTTATCACGGACTTCTGTATGCTGATGTCCAGTGGCAGGAATTGTCTCTACATATGTTTTATCACAGTCTGCATCCGTACAACGGTACGTCTTTTCTCCGTTTTCTGTACAAGTAGCTTTCTTTGTGATCGTTCCCTGATCCCAGTGGTGAGATGTGACTGGAATACTCTCTGTCTTTGTTTCTCCACATGTTTTACAAGTATAAGTCTTAACACCTTCCTCGGTTTCTGTTGCTTCTTTTGTAATCACTCCGTTATCCCATGTGTGACCAAGCTTTTTGATCACAGAACCTGTTTCTAGCTTTTCTCCACAGTCCTTGCAGTAAGTATCTCCTGTATAACCATCTTCGGTACAGGTAGCTTTCTTTGCGTTTCTCACTTCTTTGTGCTGATGTCCGGTAGCAGAAATGACTTCCGTTTTTGTCGTATTGCAGACAGTACAGGTATAAGTCTTTTCTCCATCTTCCGTACAGGTAGCTTTTTTGGTTACCTTTCCGTTATCCCAGGAATGTTCTCCTAATGGATTACTTAATGTCACATCTTTTGTCTCTCCACAAACGCTGCACTTATAATGTTGGATTTCTCCAATGGTGCATGTAGCAGGTGTCGTTGAGACAAGTTCCCATGAATGATCGACCTTGTCAAGCACATCGACCTCTCGATCTCCGCAGTTCTTGCAGATTCTGTGCCTTGCCCCGTATTTTTTGCACGTTGGAGCCTGATCAAGAACCCATTCGCCGTAATCATGTTCTTTCTCTACCAATTTTGGGATCACGGTTCCTGTTTCCAGTTTCTTACCACAATCTTTGCAGTAAGTATCTCCGGTGTACCCATTTTCCTTATATGTTGCATCCTTTTGATTCCGTACTTCTGTATGGATATGCCCAGTCGCAGGTGTCTGATGTCTTGATGTTGTAAGTCCACAGTTTTTACATACATAGTAGCTAACACCTTTTTCTGTGCAAGTAGGAGCTTTTACTACATGCTCTTTATAGTCATGTTTTGTTTTTGGGATCTCTTCAGTCTTTGTTCCACCGCAGCGACTACATGTATAAGTCTTAACTCCTGTTTCGGAACAGGTAGCTTCTTTTGTGATCTTTCCTTCATCCCATGTATGACCAAGTGCGGGTTTGGTTTCTACCTGTTTCTTCTTTTTACAATTACTTCTGGTACATGTATATGTTGTAATTTCTGGATTATCACAGGATTGTTCCTGTGTGATTTTGCCTTCATCCCATGCATGTCCTAAAGCTGGGGATGATTCTACATCGTATTCATATAGGCAGCCAGGGTTTGTACATTCATAATGTATTGTAGCAGGTGTTGTACATTGAGCAGATTTTCCTCCATTTTCTCGAAGATTGTGATTTCCTTTACATACAGAATGCTCTTTCAAGTAGTCATCCTGTGATATATTTTTGTAGGTATCTTCTATCGTAGTACTGTCTGGTGTGTCCAGAGAAAAAAAGTGTTTCTGTCCATATAATACTTCACTTCCTGGTTCTCCATCCTCTTTAAAATATGCATTTGTAGGATCTGCATAATAGTAAATTCCATCAATCTGTACCAGATTCCATGCATGTCGAATTCTATTATCATTATCTATACCATCCTCAAACAAAGCATTTAATCCAACTGCATTTGCCATATAATAAAAAGTTCCTGCGTATCCATCGCAAACGGCCAATCCATCTAAGACAGCTCCTGTTAGGTCGTGCTGATATTTTGTTTCATTATCATCGTCATATCGCACATTTGAAACAATCCAATTCGTGACTGCTTTAAATTTATCATAATCAGATTTTCCATCAAGATTCAATGATCTGATAACTTCATCTAATTTCTTTGTAGCTTCTTGATATCTATTTCGTTTTTCTCCATATCCACCACTTCCAGATACTTCACCTACATATGCTTTTTCAGACTCAGAATAACTTATATCATAAATTTGTGTCGATCCACCGCCCATAGCAATCATTGTATGTCCACCCTTTGGATCTCCTGTTTCTTTATATATTTCATTTTTTAAATCTTTATTAACTTGACCATTTTCAAATCTTTCATCCTTTGCAGCAGAACTGATCTTTATAGGAAAACTAAAACTATACCGATCATAAGCATTTTCCTGAACGATTTTTTTTGTAATTGCTGAAAGTTTTTTTATCATTTCATCATAAGAAGAATATTCCAATGTTTTGTCTGTTGTACATTGTACATATCCCCATACATTTTGCTCGTAATAGAATCCATCTACGCTTGAATCAGCAATCTTTTTATATACACTTCCATCTTCTTCTGCATGAACATGAACTTCCGTGTTCGGTAACACACCCGTTGTTACCATAGCAGCAGATAACGCAACCGCCATCACAACCGCTGCTATCTGTTTTCCTTTTCTTACTTTACTCATAATCTTTCCTCCTTTTATATTTTTCTTTAAATATGAAAGATTTTTAAATTTTCATTTTTCACATATAAAAAATGAGTTTTCAAAACAGAAAGTTCGTGATTATTATTATCTGAAATTAATTTACTTCCTTATAAAATATTTTAGCAAATTTCATAAAGAAAATGAATTCACAAGTTAATGTCATTTTTTCAAATATGAATTTAAAAAATCTCACAGTCCGAAGACTGTGAGATCATCCTTAGTTATCATTTTTTCTTCTTAAAGATCAGGATTCCCTTTTTCTTTTTGAAGTAGTAAAATACCGCTGCTAAGATCAATGCAAATCCACCGATCAAAGGAAGATATGTCTTAAATCCACCAGTTGTTGGCAATTTTAAGTTTGCATCATTTGTGATCTCATACGTTGGATGATAGAAATAATAAGTATCTCCCTGCTTGATGGCATTGGAGGTATCTACATTTCCGTTGTCTACTTCTGCCTGTGTTACAGATAACGGAAGAGTTACAACCAGAGGTTCTTTTAGCAGATTCTTGCCGCTGGCTGTTTTTGTTTCCGTGATCGTGTAAGTATCTGGCAGCAGATCATCAAACAGAAGTTCTCCTTTTTCATCCGTTTCCTTGGTTGCAACTTCTTTTCCATCAGAATCCTTGATCGTAAACCGAACACCTTTTAAGGCTTTTCCTTTGGAGTCTTTCTTCTTTAGCTTAATGCTTCCTTTGATCATCTGGTTTCGGAAGGTTGCTTCTCCTGTGATTTTTGCAGATGCACTGCTTTCTTCCGGTCCGATGTCAAACGTAACTGTTCCTGCTTTCTGATCCACTCTTCCATTGGTACTTGTCGTTGAGAGATGATTCAGCTTAAAGTATTCTTTCATGCCGCTTTCACTGCATGTATAAGTTCCATAGTACAGATCATCAAACGTTGTTGAAAGGCTGATCATCCTTCCAGGGTTTTCTTTTGTGAAGTTTTCCACTTCATTTTTCGTAAATTTCACATCTTTTTTATAAGTATGTTTCTTTCCATACACATCCGTTCCTGTCAGGCTGAATGTAAACACAGCATCTCCAACATCCATGTTCAGATTGGATGGATCAAGTTCCTTTGTGATGGTAATACTTCCTCTTCCCGGTGTATGAGAGTTGGTTGCAACTGTTGTATCCGGATCATCACTGTTTTCATCATAAGAAACTTTGTATCCGATCTGCTCATCGCCTGTCACAACACCTTCTTTTACTTCTTCCCATGTATACTCGATCTCATTTCCATTCTCGCATTTTGGAAGGACTTTGGATTTTGCTTTCCATCCATTTTCGGAATTTAACGTTACTGTATCTACCACATCCTTACCGTTTGCTAACAGATTGAACCTTACAGAATCCGGACGGATCTTATCTTTATTATATTCATCATCCCATGTCTTTCGGATCGTTTTCTGTACGGTCTTTGGTTTATGTGTATTTGTGATATTGGTTGTGATCGTTGTGATATCACTGGATTTATCCGTGAATTCTTTGACCTCATATGCGACTTCATAGCCTGTCTTTGCATTTCCATTGATCACAGAAGTAGATTCCTCTTTCACTTCATATTCGTAATCTTCTCCAACATCATCCTGTTTTGGAAGATCATTAAATTCAGCGGACCAGTTATTGCTCGCATCTAATGTTTTATGATTTATTTCTGTGCCATTTTGATAAATTCTCACAACAACAGAATCTGGGCGGATACCATCACTGTTATTGCTGTCATCCCAGTTTTTCTTAACAACAAGTTTTACACTTCCACCTTTATCATATTTGTTTGTATAAGACAAAGTATAAGTATTTTTATCCCATGTTCCCGTAGAATACTTATCAACTCTTTCGTAACCTGCCGCATTGCAAACCTCGCTAAACGTATAGTTTCCTTCCTCGCCACGCTTGATATCTGTCTGTATTGCCCAGTTATTATCCTTGTTCAGAACATAAGTCTTTACTTCATGTGTTGTCTTATGTTCGGCTTTGATCGTCACTGATACCGGTCTGGTATTCATGGAATTATCATCATCGATCCAGTACTTTTTCACCTGAACATAATCAGACTTCTTGTTTACAAACGTATCGGAATCATGCTGATAGGTATTTTCCTCATCGTTCGTGTTTCCTTCGGATGCCACGTCATGGATCAGGTTTTCCGTTTTATCATTTAAAACTTCGCCACTGAATGTTAAGACCTTGTCTGTTTTTTCATATCCAACAGGTGGTGTAATCTCTTCGACGGTATACATCTGTTTTCCAACTCCATCTTTTGCATAGATGCCTGTTGGCAGTCCAAAGAATTCGACATAACCAAACTGGTCGTCCTGTGAAACCGTTGTTGTGATCGTATCTCCTTTGTGAAAGATCGTCTTTCCATTTTTATCAACGATCTCACATGCTGCCTTTAATGCAAATGTTGCACCCGGCAGGAAGTTTCCTTTTTCATCTGTCTTAATGAAATGGATCATATATTTCTGTAGCAGATCATTACACTCCAGATTGATATTGATGTGTTTGTCTGTCTCAAGAGATACCTCTCCATCTTCCGGATCAATCACATTGACTGTTGTTTCGATCGGATCATAGCCTTTGTATTTTCCGGAATCTTTAAAGGAGATCGTTACTTTCTGCTTTCCTGCAGCTTCCGCTGTCTCTGGTGAAAAAGTCACATCATCATCCGTTACATCAGTAAGCTCCTGTTGTCCATCATCGTCGTAATTGCCGGAAAACGTGAAATCATCGGCATGATAGGTATCCCCTTTTGTAAAATCTGTTTTTGCAACTGCACTGATACCTGTAACCTGGGCATCTTTGTAATCATCGTCTGCCTTTACCATCTGATCCTGTGCATAGGTCGTCTTTAAGTTTGTACAGCCATAGAACATCTTTCGGACATCTTCCACATTTGAAGTATTAAAACTGGAAAGATCTAATTCTTTTAATCCGGTACAGTTGGCAAACATTTCAGACATATCTGCAATTTTGGATGTATCAATGTTCTTAAAATTGATCTTTGTCAGACTCTTGCACCCTGAGAACATCTTACTGGAGATCGTGTTCATGTAAATGACCTGATCTGCTTTCTGGGAGGAAATATAATAATCATTTCCATCGTTCCATAAGACGATACTTCCGTCTTTGTCCTGTGAAACGTCTTTGGTATCTGTTCCATCCGGAGCATTTTCCCATGTAAATGTAATACTTTCTGCATCCTGGATCTCCTGATTCAATACTTCTCCCGTTTCCAGTACATAGATCCCGCCGTTTGGAGAAGGTGTATTGTTTCCATGTGGTTCTTCCACATCCGGAACATCCTCGGTATCTCGGATATCATTCATCGTTCCCGGTTTCGTATCCCAGTTGATCACAACCTCATGTTCTTCTGTATCAATACAATATCCATTTGGACCGGATATCTCTTTCACATAATAAGTTCCCTGATAAAAGTCCGTGGTATCTTTTCCATCGTCTCCTTTTCTGGTAAATTGTACGGCTTTGTCTTTCAATGTTGTTTTCTGGTCGATCAGAGTTCCTGCTTTCCATACAAGGGTTCCATCATCTTTCTTGATATCCTCTTTGGCATACAGGCCATAAACAGCTCCGCTGATCTGATCATCCTCATAAATAAAACTTCCATCCTCAAATCCACTTAGGGATTCTCCTGTCTTTTTCAATGAGATTGATCCATAAACTGGTTCATCGGTATCTTCATAGGTGTAAGTACCATTTCCATCGCTGTCGTAATCTACACTTCGAAGATCTAAAGTAAATTCTTTCGCTGTATCATTTTTATTGTATCCATCCGGAGATTTTGTTTCTTCGATCTTGTAATGGCCATAAGGCAGCTTGCATGTCGCATACCCGTCTTTCATCGTTCCGGAGATCAATCTTGCGATTTCTTTTCCATCATCATCGTAAATGACGTACTCTGCATCATTTAACAGCTTCTTTGTTTCTCTGGATCGTTTCACAAGGACGAAATCGATCTCATTTTCCTGATCCGCATAACTGTATTTGATCGTTTTTCCTTTATCTTTCTTGGTCAGCACAATGACCTGATCTTCTAAGAATGCATGTTTGTTCGAACCACTCTTCTGATGTAATGTGTACATTCCAAGAGCGATACCACTTGCTGTTGCAGTCCCATCTTCTCCTGTGGTCAGCGTTGTTACGACTTTTCCATCCTGATCGATTAGTTCAAAGACTGCTCCTGTTTCAGCTTCCGTTTTTGTATCGGATACTTTCTTTTCCTTTTTGATCTGGATCGATGCGGAATCGGAATATACATCTTTTGCAGTAAATTCATAAACTTTCATGCCATCGACTTCTTTTGGTTTATGATCTCTGGAATCATAGACTGGGGCCAAGTCATATCCTTCGGCTCCTTTTGTCTGAACAACAATAAAATCATGATCTGCTTTCAAATCTTCCAGAAGAAGGCTTGCGATTCCTTTTGCATCTGTTGTTATCGTTCCGATCACGGCATCTTTCGCCAGGGAATCGATATAATCTTTTCTGTTTTCTTCTGTATCAAGATCTGTATTTTTATATCCATCTGCTTTGGATGCATCTAAGATGGTAAATTCTGCGGATACTTCGGCTTCTTCCACCTTATTTTTTTCCATTGTTTTCTTGATCATGAGTTTCTTTCCGATCCATGGATTCTTAAGATCATACATATGGTTTGTTTTATCTCCGTCTTTTAATGTGACATCGAAATCTTTTACAAATGCATAATTATCTGATCCTTTGATCTGATGTACCGTGTAAGTCCCAGGATCCAACTGTCTGGATGAAGCATATCCATTTTCATCGGTTGTCAGTGTCTCAACGACTTTCTGATCTGATTTTCTGATGATCTCAAATTGGGCTCCGGCTTCTGGTCTCTCTGTGTTTGTGGATGTCTGTGTATCCGTGATGACCTTTGTTTTTGAAATGGAGATCGCGGCAGCTTCTCTTGGGTTGTTCGCTTCGATCTGATAAGTTTTTATGGACCCATCGATCACTTTTATCATATCTGGGATCTTGGAGAATCCATCCGTTCCTTTGGTCTGATGTAAGCGGTAAGAACCATATGGAAGCTCTTTACTCGTTGCCATTCCATCACTTCCGGTTGTGATCGTATCGACCAGCTGATTTTTACTGTCATATATTTCAAATACCGCTCCGGATTCCGCCTTTTTATCATTATCATAGGTTTTGTGGATCTGCAGCTTTCCTTTGACTGGTGTTTCATATACAGTAATGAGCTGATCATTGTTCAGTGTGATATTTGTACTGTCTTTGTTCAGTTCAAATCCTTTCGGTGGATTCTTTTCTTTGACATAGTACTCTCCGACCGGCAGTTTCTTTGCACATCCATAACCCGTCGCATCGGTAATGATCGTTGCGACTTCACTGTCTTTTTTATATCTGACAGTTTTGTTATCGGATGCGAGAATATCAGATCTGGCATAAACTCCATATTCTGCATTTGCATAGGTTGCATCTGTCCCAAAGTCTTCCAGGATACTTCTTTTGTTCAGTTCCAGATTGATCGTTTTTTCTGTATCATACATACTTCCAAGATCGACCTTTGCCGTTTTTCCCGTTGCTTTTTTTGTTTTTGTTGTTGTGTTTTTATTATGCCTTGCATCTGCTTCGATCTCTTTTGCCGTCCACGTATGTGTCTTGGATCTCTTATCCTCAATGATCCCCTGCAGTAATTTGGCGACTTCTTCTTCCGCCGCAGCTTTGGCCTTGGCTTTGGAATCATAGTATCCTTTTTCCGTATACGATTTCTGATCATCTTTCGATAATTCTTTCCAGTTCTTAATGTATTTTTTGGTTACCTTTTTTGTTCCAGAAGAAATCGTCTCATTATATGTAAGACTGGCAACACCTTTTTCATCTGTCACTGCTGTACCAACGGATTTTCCATCCCTGAAAAACTGGAACTTGACGCCGGATAATACAACAGCTGTTGCCTGATCACGTTTTGTGATCTTCACTTCCGTTTGATCACTTTCCGATGTACTGTCTGAATATGTATATGAACCGGTCTTCGCCGGAGTTACATCTTTCGTCATACGATATAACATCTGATGTTTATCATGTTTTTTTCCTTTTACGCAGTGTGTTACGGTATAATAATAGATCGTACCTTTTGGATCTGTTTTCTTGATCTTATCGCAGAAAGCCTTTGCATCACTGCTTGAAAACTTATCATTCAGATTTTTTCCTGCCTGATAAACCGTTGTCTTTTTGCTGACACCTGCTCCACATGCCCAGATATAGGCCTGTGTTAATGCAAATGCCTTTGTATTTTTGGAACTCTTCCAGTAATAATAGGTCAGAGCTTTTGCAACTCCCTGATTCTTATAAGTCACAGCGTTGTGTGTCTTATACTTTACAGTGTCACCATTACACATGGATTTTCCGGAATTTAGGCAAAAGGTTCCTTTTCCATTTGCAGTGATCTTCCATAGTCCTTCACTTGCCGGCCGGTTTAACGCACTGATCTTATTACGATCCATGACCTGACTCATCCCAACGGTCGCTGTTCCTTCTTTCGCCGCAACATTGACGACTGGTGCTGGCATTCCGGCCATTCCTCCAAACAACGAAGAAAAAAGTGTTAACAAGGCCAGGAAGAACGTCCCGATCTTTTTCAGTTTTCTTTTCAACTTGTATTTCATAGTTCCCTCCTGATTCATTTGATCTTATCCATTTTTATCGTAACAGCAGAAAGAGGACTTCCTGCTGTTATCTTTATCAATACCGATCTGTAAAATATCCGGGAGCATCTGTCTTATCAATGTTTGCATATTCGGAGTCCGTATGAGCATGACTATATCCTGTTCCATTCTGCCCTTCGATCTCAATGTCTCCGGTAAACATGCCTTCATCATGGATGATGTTTGTTTTATTGATGCTTCCGTCATTCTTTTTCCATATCGCATACAGCTTGATGGTCTTTCCGGCATCTGTAAGATCAGAGACAGCTGCTCCATTCGTATAATCTGCCCTGACTGCATCCGGAGTCTTTGCCCATCCTACAAACGTATATCCTTTTCTGGTAAACAGACCGGATGGTATGGTATAAGATTCTCCTGTCTTTACCGGTATGATCTTTGCATCTGCCTGTGCTCCATTTGGCATGAAGCTGATCTTATACTGTCCATTTCCCCATATCGCATATAAGGTAAGGTCAGAAGCCGTCTGATATTTGATTGCTTCCTGATCTTCGTAAGCTGCAACATCTCCATCCTTTGTCTTACTCCATCCAAGGAACTGATAACCGTTATTTGTAAATGTATTTTTTGGAAGTGTGAACGAACCATCATATGTCACGGTACTGTCATTCATTGTTCCGCTTCCACCATTGGAATTGTAATGGATCTTATACTGATTTGCTTTCCACTGGGCATATAAAGTTAATGCTTTCCCACAGATCGTACTGTTTGTCGTATAAGACGTCCCTGTACTGTTTGCCGTATCCTTCCATCCGGTAAGAGTGTATCCTGTTCGATTTGCCACTGGAAATGTCAGTTTACTTCCACAGGCAAAACTTTTTGTTGAATCTGCGGATGCGATCGTTCCATTGTTCCCTTTATAAGTCACTTTGTATTGTGTCTTATTTAGGTTGATCGTAACTTTACAATCATAGTATCTGTAATATTTCTGGTCACTTGGTTTTTTATATGGTGCAACACCGGTGTCATAAGCACTCAGTCCGATCGTAGTTTCAAAATCCGTTTGTTCTTTCGTGCTGTGATCGGGTGTTTTTGTCAGTTTATGCGACTGGCTGAATGGTACATCATATGTCACATTGTTATATTTTTGATGAGCCGGAACCGTATATTTTACTTTTACGCTGATCCATGAATACGATCCAGAATTGGATTTTGTTGTTTTGACTGACGTTGTAGAAAGTTTCAAACCATATGGATTTGGATTGCTTGCAGAGACCTGTTTGATATTCAGTGTCCGGCTTGCATTATCGAATGAATAGTTTTTACAGGCTGATCCAGAATGGGTTACCTGTAGTTTTAATGTGGAAGTTCCCGATGGACCTTTTACTTCAACATAGGTATATTTATCATTGTTTGGGAATGATGTACTTCCCGCATTTTCTTTCGTCTTATAGGATGCCTGTACCAAATCGTGCCATGTAAGGACGGTAATAAAACTTATGGCAATCACAAGTGCCAATATCGCATATCCTTTTTTGCCTTTCATCTTATGCATCTTTTTCACCTTCCTTTCCTTTTGCTTGTTTTTATAAGTTCCATTCCAAAAAAGATCAAAATCCCGATTCCTGCATAACGAACCAGCTTCTCCCGTTGAATATCCCATTTGGAAGATTCAAAATAAGTATCATCCATGGTACGGATCTTTTGAGCTGGAAGCTTTTGTCCCTGATCTCTTATGCAATAAACCACATATCGAAATTTTCCATGACTGCGGTATGGATGACAGGTAAGAAGTGTCACCATATCTTTTCCTTTCTGAATCCGGATCTGATCGGAATCATCCGGTTTTATGATCTTGATCTTTTCGACCCGATAAGAAAGTTTTTCCCATGGATTTTGAATGATCACCCTGTCTCCAACGTTCAGTTTTTCAATCTCTCTGAAATAAGGGATTCCCTGATATCCACGGTGTGCAGCAATCACACAGTTGCTGTTTTTTGTGCCAATCGGCAGAGATGTTTCTCCCATGATCGCAGCACCTTTTCTCATGTTTTCTAAGGTTGCTCCAAGATACAGTGGAAGTTTGACATGCATCTTTTTGATCCTGATATATCCAAAGTTGCTCCTGCCATCTTTCAACCGAATCGGTGACGTGCGATAACTCCAGACATCCTTTAGATCTTTCTGGCCTTCTTTATAGATCTTTTGATCATACTGTAAGGCCTCCTGATAGAAAGGATCTTTTTCCTTCGGAATCTTCTTTTCCTTTTGAAAGGCTTTGATCTCCTGATCTGCATTTTTTTGTTGTCTATACGCAGAAAAATCGGGAGAAAGGAACAAAAAGGTTCCGATCCCCATTAAGATAATGCCTAATAAATTGATCAGATTCCTTTTCATTCCTCTCTCCCTTTCTTTCTGTTGATCTGTCTATGTTCTGTTTTCTTTCGATGAAGCTTTTGAAATACTTTTCCTAATAAGATCAGGGCTGTAACGATCATAAGCCCGATGGCGATCGCTTTTTTATAAGTTCTCATCCACTGGGAATCCTGATTTCTTGGCCGTATCGATGATCGTTGTTTCTTTACATATTTGGTTCTGACACCCCGTACCAGTAAACGATGGTCATTGACTC
>OLOJ01002300.1_pt1 | contig 15898 bp, 12 predicted proteins | sample 1672251 | NCBI WGS metagenome assembly OLOJ01 (sample SAMEA3136664, study PRJEB25190) | human gut metagenome | biome: human gut; feature: human-associated habitat; material: faeces | place: Austria | collected 2013 | reverse complement strand
TGTGGATAAATTAGTGGCAGATGGATTGACAGATACAATAAAAAGTAAAACAGGACTTGTACCTGATGCCTATTTTTCGGGAACAAAAATTAAGTGGATTCTTGATAACGTAGCAGGAGCGAGAGAGAAGGCTGAAAAAGGCGAGCTTCTTTTTGGAACAATTGACTCATGGCTTATGTGGAAATTAAGTGGCGGTGTAATTCACGCAACAGACTATACAAATGCAAGTCGAACCATGATTTATAATATCAATGATTTAAAGTGGGACGAAGAGTTGCTTGAACTGTTAAATATACCGAAATCAATGCTACCAAAGGTTATGCCGTCAAGTGGAATTTTCGGGTACACAACAGCGGAACTATTAGATGCAAAAATCCCAATAAGTGGTGTGGCAGGGGATCAGCAGGCAGCTTTGTTTGGTCAGTGTTGTTTTGAAAAAGGTGACGTAAAAAATACATACGGCACAGGGTGCTTTTTGCTTGCAAACACAGGTGACAAAATTGTTAAATCGAAAAATGGATTAATCACAACAATAGCCGCATCAACAGATAAAGTTGAGTATGCTTTAGAGGGCAGTGTATTTGTGGCTGGGGCAGCGATTCAGTGGCTTAGAGACCAGATGCATTTGGTTGACAGTGCAGCAGAAAGCGAGGATGTTGCCTCAAAAGTTCCGGATACAAACGGAGTCTATGTAGTTCCCGCATTTACGGGGATGGGTGCTCCATATTGGAAACAGGATGCAAGAGGCATGGTAGTTGGAGTAACAAGAGGTACAAGCAGAGAACATTTTGTGAGGGCAACTTTGGAGTCTTTGGCATATCAGACTAACGATGTATTACAGGCAATGGAACAGTATATGGGACAGCCAATTAACACAATAAAAGTAGACGGCGGTGCCTGTGCTAACAATCTGTTAATGAAGTTTCAGGCAGATATTTCCCAGAAGAAAGTTAAGCGACCTTCAGTGATAGAAACTACAGGGCTGGGAGCAGCATATTTGGCAGGTTTAGCCACAGGTTATTGGAAAAACAAAGAAGAGATAAAAAGAAACATGTCAATAGATAAGGAGTTTGTTCCACAGATGAGCAAAGAAGACGTTCAGGAAAAACTAAAGGGCTGGAGCAAAGCTGTAAAGTGTGCAATTATTTATAGTGAAGAATAAGATAAAAGTAAGACCGGATTGTTGTTTTGACAATGACAATCTGGTCTTATAAGTTTTTAATAAAATGACTATATTAATGATACCATATACTGATATAATCAGAACAGATATAAAATTCATATTAACCATATATGAATTACTTACATTAGGAGGAAAATTATGAATAGTAAAGTAGTATCAAAGATTGTATTAACAGCACTTTTTGCGGCATTAGTTTATGTTGCAACTTCAATTATCAGATATCCTACATTTGGAACTCAAGGTTATATAAATATTGGAGATAGCATTGTATTATTAAGTGCATGGCTTATTGGTGGTGTTTATGGAGCACTTGCAGCTGGAATCGGTTCAGCATTAGCTGATCTATTAGCACAGTATGTAACTTATGTACCGGGAACATTTATCATTAAGTTTTTAATGGCACTTGTTGCATATTTAATTTTTACAGCACTTAAGAAAACAAATATTAACAAAGTTGTAGCTTACATTGTAAGTGGTGTAGTTGCAGAATTAATTATGGTATTTGGTTATTTCTTATATGAAAGCACAATATTAGGATATGGACTTGCAGCAGCAGCTTCAATTCCAAGTAACGCCATTCAGGCTGGAACATGCTTAGTAATTGGTTGCATTGCAATCGGAATTTTAGAAGGCGCAAAAGTTCCAAACTTACTTAAAAAATACGTGTAGATAAAGTCCCCCAATGGTGAGAACCATTTTTATAAAACTTTAAGGTAAAGGTTGAATTTATTTCAGCCTTTGCTTTTGCGTTAGGGAGAAATATTATGGAGTTACTTTCTTATTAAAGGAAAATATATTTGTAAATAATATAATATTGGTATAAAATATAAAAAGATATTAAGATTAAAAAGTTATTTTTTATAACTTTAGGAGGCGTAGAATGTATACTGAACTTACAAAACAGGCAGAAGAAGTTACAAGAGAGATTGTCGAAAAAGCAGGACTTACAAAGGGACAGATTTTCGTAGTAGGCTGTTCATCAAGTGAGATTTGCGGAGACAAAATTGGAACTAATTCAAACCTTGAAGTGGCACAGGCTGTATTTAAGGGAATTTATCAGGTTTTACAGGAAAAGGGCATATATTTAGCAGCCCAATGTTGCGAGCATCTTAACAGAGCAATTATCGTTGAGAGAGATGCAGTACCTTTTTCAGACATAGTTAATGTTGTGCCTCAACCAAAGGCAGGTGGTTCTTTTGGAACAACTGCATACAAAACATTTGCAAATCCTGTTGCAGTTGAAGAAATCAGAGCTGATGCAGGAATTGACATAGGTGGAACACTTATCGGCATGCACATTAAGAAGGTTGCCGTTCCTGTTAAGTTAGAACATAACAAAATCGGTGAAGCAAACGTTCTTGCTGCAAGAGTTAGACCAAAATTCATTGGCGGAGAAAGAGCAGTGTATAACAAAGATTTAATGTAAAAAGTTTTAATTAAATAAATTTACTTAGAAAGCAATTCGTAGACTTAACTTAAAGGGGGGAAAGCTACTGAGTTGCTTTTTATTTATGGAATAAAAGTAAGCATAAAAGGTCAGTTTCTGAAAAAAGTGGCAATAACGATATGATATAATTTAGCTATCCAATGAAAGAGTAAAAAGGAGGAAAAAATATGAGAGGATCAAAAAAATTATTATCATTAATGTTAGCCCTTGTTTTAACGGTAACAATGCTTCCGGCTATAAGTGCAAAAGCTTCTTATGGACCTAAAATCAGCAAGAAAAAAGTTACTTTATATGTAGGTGGAACAATAAAGCTTAAAATGAAAGGTGCATACGGAAAAGTAAAATGGAAATCATCTAACAAGAAGGTTGCATCTGTAAATAGTAAAGGAAAAGTTAAAGCTAAAAAACCCGGTAAAGCAACAATAAAGGCAAAAGTATATGGAAAATGGTATAGTTGCAAAGTTAAAGTTAAATCTGTGTATCGTATATCAAGTAAAAATATAACAGTAAATGGAACTAGAGATATCTATATTAACTTTTATAAGGCTTCAGGTTCAAGTATCGATGTTTATTCGCAAGATGAGAATATTGTTGAGGCAGATGATGGAGTAGAAAATGGAACAAGAGTTCCGATTCATTTATATTGTTATAATGAAGGAACAACATATATTGTGATAACTAATAGCTATAACAATGAAAAAGTCAAGATAAAAGTTACATATAAGAAGAGTAGAAGCAATAGTGGAAGTAATAGCGGTTCAAATAGTTATGATGATGAAAAAGAGCCAACTTTACAAATAACATTACCATCAGTTCCTTATGAAGGAGCGGATCATTATTCAACTGGAAAAATATATAAAAAGTACACTATTACAAATGTAAGATATGAAAAAGATTATTATAGTTCTGATAATGAGTTTAGTGTTAAATTATTTGTTTCAGGAAAGAAAACTTACGATGCTAATGGATCAAATTATAGTTCATATGTACCTGTTGGATGGAAATTATATGATTCAAATGGTAGTGTAGTTGAAACAGGAACAGTATATTCACCTGATATAGCAGTGGGAGAGAGTTTTACTGATGCATATGGTTATATTGGTACGGACTTGAAACCAGGATGTTATAATTTAGTATTTATAGATACTATATAGGTAGATACTTAGGTTGAGAGGAAAGACATAAAGTTAAAACCATCAAGGGAGAACAACATAAGTATTCTTTTATTAGCAAGGGTAAAATAAAAAAGAAAAAACATATATAAAATGAAAAATCAGTTTAAAATACCTGTCACATTCGAATTGTGGCAGGTATTTTTATATATAAATAGTTGCAGTAAAAGTGACTATAGTGGTATTGTGTGATATAATTTATATATGAAAAAAGCGTAAAATAACACAAAAAATCTCAAATTTATAGAACATAATAAGAGGTTATTCGTGGCAGGAGGGTAGAAAGATTATGAACATATTTAAGAGCTGTAAAAAGACAATTACATATTTAGTAATATTAAGTATGGTTGTAGCAGGAGTAGTTCCTACATCTTTTGTAAAGGCAGAAGAAGAGAATACATCGGAAAATACTACAGAAGATTCTTTAATTTACAAAAACATCAAAGGTCAATGTGGTCCACAGACTTATTTTCAATTGGAAAAGGATGGAACACTGCGTATTACAGGTACGGGAGAGATAGATATAGAACAGTTTGATGACCTTCAAAAGGCAGAAATCTCTGATAAGGTTTTAAAAGTTGTCATGGACAATGAAATTACAAATATACCTGATGGAATGTTTAAAAACTATAAAAATATTAAAGAAGTTGAGCTTCCAAATGGTCTTGAAATCATAGGCAAGAATGCTTTTGCAAACTGTAAAAGTTTGAAAGAGATAGTATTACTCAGGCATATAAGCAAAGTGTCTGACTATGCATTCTTTAATTGTACGGGGCTTGAATCTGTATACATTTTTTTAACATCTAACGCAAATCCAAATGGACATTATGATAAAATTCCATGTGGAACAATTGAAGAGAATGCTTTTTATGGATGTAATAATATAAAAAAAATAACATCAGCATATACAACAAATTTTCCAAAATCATGGCCCGATAGTGTAGAAGAAATACATGCAAATTTTAGATCAGGTTTAGCATCATATGCAAAAGAACATGGAATTACCTTAATAAAATTTGAAAGTTCTGAATATCAGACCTGGCCTGATGTTGGGGAAAATGTGGTAGGTTATACGGATGGATTCTATTTTGTTGGTAATAAAGGTGTTATTATTAAAAAAGATATATTGCCGGAGTTAGGCTGTAAAACTGTAATAATAGGCAATGGAGTTGAAGGAATTGAGACATCAGGGATGAGTTATAAAAGAGAACTTGAATATGTTTACCTGCCTGAAAGTATTGAATACATTGAAAATTATGCGTTTCAATATGATGCAAAACTTAAAGAAATCACAATTCCAAGTAAGGTACCCAAGATAGAAAATCATACCTTCGATAATTGCCCTGAATTGACTACTATGACAATCAAAAATCCTAATATAGAACTGGCAAAAAAAGGTATGCCTATGAATTTGAAAACAATATATGGCTTTAAAGGGTCTACAGCAGAGACTTACGCAAAAGAAAACGGAATAGATTTTATAAGTATAGATTTGGATTATGAAAACAATGATGGAGAAACATCAGATAGTACAAGTACGGAAACGAACGACAATGTGACAACAGATAATACAACAACAGAAACAAGCGGTAATGTAACAACGGAAGCGACTAACAATACATCAACGGAATCTGGTGAGTCTGAAACATCTACAACTGAGGAGAATACACCGGTTGGACCAACAGAAACAACCCAAAATAGTACATCTGATATAAACCCAACAGAAGATGCAGAAAATCAGACAACAACTGATATTACAGCAACAGATAAAAACACTGAAGATACAGGCAACCAGCCAACACCTGAAATTACGACTACAGATAAGAATACAGAAAACTCAGGAAGTCAGGAGACACCTGACAGTACGACTACAAGTAAGAATACAGAAGATACAGGAGGTCAGACAACATCTGACAGTACAACTACAGGTAAGAAACCGGAAAATACAGGCAGTGAGGAAACACCTGAAATTGCGACTACAGATAAAAATGTAGAGCCTACAGAAAGTCAGACAACACCAGTAGTTACAACCACGGATAAAAATGCAGAAAGTCAGACAACATCTGTTAGTGCTACCACAGGTAAGAAGCTGGGAAGTCAGACAACATCAGGTAGGAATAATACTGAAACTACTAAAGGACCATTTGATATTACACCATCAGGTAAATTCAGAATAAAAAGTGTAAAAGAACTGAATTACCATTCTGTAAAATTGTCATGGAAAAAAATAAAGAATGGCAATAGTTACAAAATATACAAAGCACAAAAAGATGGTCAGTTCAAATTAATCGGAAAAACAAAAAGCAACATATTTATTGATTCAAAGGTAAAACCTGGTAAAACATATTTTTACACAATACAGGCAACTGGAAAAAATAATAAAGTAACTTGGTCAGTCATTTGGTCAACGTATGTTAGAGGCGTGCCTAAAAAGCCTAAATTAACTTTAAGAAAAAGCAAAACCATATGGATTTTGTCATGGGGAGTAATAAAAGACAACAGCAAAGGCGTTGAGGTGTATATGAGAAAAGGCACCCAAGGAAAATTTAAAAAAGTGAAAACAATTAAAAACATAAAAAAGAGCAAAAAGAAAAAAGGTGCTACAGGAATGACGGCTGATGTAAGCAGGCTGAAATCCAAAGGAACTTATTTCTTTAAAATAAGAACCTACGCTATAGTTAATGGAAGAAAAATTCATAGCCGTTGGTCTAAAACAAGAAAAGTTAAAAAATAGAATATAACTATACAACGTAAGAAACAGTTTTACAGAATTTAAACAGGCATTTCTTTATTTATTATCATTTATGAAAAGAAGAAATACAGAGTTGAAAAATTTTGTAGGGCTGTTTTCTTATTACATGAATAAACGTTCCACTGGGGATGCAAACTCGTGCGAAATAAAAATAGTTGCGGGAGGGCACGCACTCGGTGCGTATAATGTTGAAAGCAACATTCTTTATTCGATAATAAAGATTTGTCAAAATAATTATTATATAAAAGAGGTTTAAACATTGATGAAAAATAATATAAAAAAATTGTGCAAAAAGGTCAATTTCTGAAAAAAACTAACAAAAAATATGGTAAAATATTACTATGAGACAACGTGAAAATGTAAAAGAAAGGAAGAACATAAAACATAAGGAGAAATTGTAAAAATTAATAAAAAATATGATACTAATTTGTTTTTTTTAGGTAAAAATCAACTTGAAAAAAATATTGTCAAAAAACTTGACAAATGAAAATTTGAAAAAATTTGCTAAATTGACTATGTGAATGATAAGGTTAAAAAGAAAATATTAGTAACATACAAAACAAGGAAGGAGAAAGTTATGAACAAAGATATTGATTACGATGCTTTACGCAATGATTTGGAGGATTATTATGGTACGGCTATGTTTGGAGGTGCTGGTATGGCAATGGGTGGCTTGTCGGATGTAGAAAGTGCATCAGATGACAGACTAATTGAAATTGCTGCAAGGGAAAGAATCAATTTAGGAAAATATGAAAAATAAAGTGTTAAGAACGGAAAACAATTTAAAAGAATATACAAAATAATGGAGGAAAATTATATGTGTAAAGAGGAAATGATGGACGAGTTAGAAGAATTTTGTGAGGCAGCAGGTTTTGCAGATTTTAATAACAAGGTGTTGAAAGATATGGATGAAAAAGAAATTGAGACAATGCATAACGAGGTGTATAAAACTATTAGTGATGAAGAATGATACTTTAGGAAAATAAATGAAGGTGGAACAGTAAGTTATGGCAGAAATATCATATCTCGTAGAATTAGGTGATGAGGGGATGGTATCTGTCATAAATTCGAAATAGAAAAAAAATGGACAAGTTACAATAGAAGAACAGAAAAATACGAGATAAGGAGAAAATATGAAGCTAATTGTTTATAAAGGGTTTGATGAAAATTTCTTGAAAAATATCAATTATAAACCTTTGGTAGAAGGTGCCATTAACGAAAAAATCAATGTATTAAAATTTGACAAAGAAAGAAGAAAAAAGCTGGCAATAGAACTTTTATCATTAGAGGAAGATGAGGAAGTTTGGGTGACTTATGAAGAATACAGCTTAATAAAAAGTACCGCTGAAAATGCAGTTAGAGAAGATGATTTGAAAATCATTATGTATAAAAACAATCTTTATCCGGACTATTATCCAATAAATTTTGAAATGTCAGACAAAACTGTAAATGAAATATTTGAACATATGAATTCAAGTATAAAAAATAAAATTAGTGACAATGCAAGGCGTTTCTTAGCTGTTTATAATTCATTGGTAAAAGTTGATGGAAAGTATTATGGAAGTTTTTATAATTTTGAATACGAAAAAAAAGAGAAAATAAATGTAAAAAATTTTTATCCCGCAAATATTAAAATTGAAGAATATTTTGGTGAGGCAGATACCGTTTTATTTATAAATGAAGATGTAGATACATATTTAAGAGATTTAGCTCGTATAAAAAAAGTAACCCCAAAAATAATAGGTGTAACATATACTAAAGGACTTGTCGCTAAAAGATTAATTGATTCATTAAAAACTTTCTGTACAAAAGAAAATATTAGGTTGGTGAATTATTACGAAGAAATTATAAGGAACGATGATTTAGAGAATGAATTAGTACAAATTGCAAAAAATGATATAAAAATACAAGGATTTGAAAAGTTTAGAACAATTCAATTTTATAAAAATCCGGATATTAATAAAGAAGTTGTAAATGTATCACAATCTACTATAATTCAGGAAATTATTCATCAGGCAGAAAATTCTTATGACGATAAAAATCAGAACAGTTTTAGAGATATTTTTATAACAGCGTCTACAGGTGCAGGAAAATCTGTTATGTTTCAAATACCGGCAGTATATTTAGCAAAAAAATATAAAAAACTAACAATTATTATTGAACCTGTTAAAGCGTTAATGCAAGACCAAAAGGACAAGTTAATAAGTAATGGATATACAAGAGTAGAAGCGTTTAATTCAGATTTGATTTCTCAGGTTGAAAAAGAAAAGGTATTAAATAGAATAAAAAATGGAGAGGTTGACTTACTTTATTTGAGTCCTGAAACATTGTTGTCATATTCAATCGAAACTATAATTGGAGATAGAGAAATAGGATTATTAATTGTTGATGAGGCACATATTGTTACTTCTTGGGGAATGGGTTTTAGACCAGATTATTGGTATTTAGGAGGATACATAAACAGATTAAGAAACCAAATACAAACCGCAGCGGGAATTAAAAGAAACATATATCATTTTCCTATATGTGCATTTACAGCTACAGCTATAAATGGAGGTCAGGATGATTCTGTTAGCGATACGATTATAAGTTTATATATGGAAAATCCAATTAAATATATTGGTTATGTAAGACGAGATGATATAAAATTTGAAATTGCACATAAAAGTGATACTAAATTACCAAAGAGTGAATACGAAGAGGCTAAAGCAAAAAATTTATCAGTACAGTTTAGAAAATGGTTAAAGGAAGAGAAAAAAGCAATAGTTTATTTTCCGTATGCATCATATGCATACGATGCTTATAGAGGAGTAAAATCATTTGCAGGTATTAAAACAGACAAAAGAATAGGTGTTTATACTGGTAAAAATGTTGAAGGACTAAATGTCGAAGCGTTTAAGGAATCAAAAAACGCAACTTTTGAACAATTTAGAAGTGGAAAAACTCCAATAATGCTTGCTACAAAGGCATTTGGTATGGGGGTAGATGTTGATGATGTAGATATTGTATATCATTATGCAATTTCAGGAAACTTGTGTGATTATGTTCAGGAAATTGGAAGAGCTGCAAGAAAAACAAATATGACAGGTGTAGCGACAATGGACTATTATTATAATGATCTATCTTTTATGAATACTTTATTTGGAATGTCACAGATAAAACAGTATCAGATAAAGAAAGTTTTAGAAGGCATATATGATACATACAAAACCAAAAAAGAAGCTAGAAGTTTTTTAATAACACCGGAGTCATTTACCTATATTTTTAATGGTAAGGGAGTAAGGGATGAGAGTGAATGTATTAATAAATTAAAAACATGTTTGCTAATGTTGGAAAAAGATTTTTATGATAAGTATAATTTTAAGGTTATTATTTCACGACCACAGAGTGTATTTACAAAGGCGTATGTTGTTATATTTAAGAATGATGAGAAAAAAGTTCTTAATTCTAAATATGGCAAATGTTTTAAATTTATTAGTAAAGGAAGAGATAAAGAAAAGCAAGCTAATGGTGATGTGATAAGTGATGATGGTGATATATACTCATTGGATTTAAAAACTATATGGGAAGATTATTACCCTAATATTTCATTTCCACAGTTTAAATATTGGTATTTCAATTTTTCTATTCCGGCAAAGGATAAGATAGATATTATGCCAACAATAAGAGACTGCTTTGCACCACGACAGAAAGTTAATATAGAAGCGAGACATGACTTGCTTCTTAATGAGGTTAGGGATAAAATCTTGGAAGATTTTGAGTATATAGCTGATTTATTATATAAAGAATATAAGAACAAATACTTTACAATAGAAGATTTTGTAAAACTGATTCGTGAAAAATATGGCATGAATCAGGCTAGAATAATTGCAAATTCTTTATTTGATTTAGTAGATCCAAAGGGAAGATGTGTAAAATATAGAACAAATGATAGTTCGGGAAAAACAGAGTATTATTTGTCTAATGGTAATTTTAAAGAATTTATGAGAAGACTAATTTTGAAATCAAGAGTAATTGGAAATATTAATCATATATATAATGTCTCTTTTTCAGGTTATATGAGTCTGATGAAAGATGAAAAGTCTAACATAGCTTTAAAATTATTGTCAATATTTGATTACATTACGTATGAAATAGTTGGAGGCGAGGAGCCGGAAATATTTATTCGTTTGAATGATCCGAACAAAATAAGAAGTATAGCTTTAGGAAATACATACTATACTAATGACTATGTTAGCAGGGCAAGACAAAAGCACGATAGAGATGTGAAGGTATTGCTTAAATTTTTCAAACAGTTAAACAGTGATGATGAAAGGTGGAATTATATTGAGAATTATTTCCTGGGGCATGATGTGTTAGATGAAGAAGATGTAGAAAACAACAGTATTATTGAATTGAAAAAAGCAGTTGATGTAGAAAAATCTTTCCAAACAAGTCAGTTTAAAAAATGGGAAGAGATAAAAAAATTTATGGACACAAATGTGAATATAATAATTCAAAAATTGGAAGAGGCCAATATTAAAATACCAGAGTATTTAGAAACAGCTATAAAGCATTCTAATATAGGCGAAAATATAATTATGTCTTGGCCAACAAAAAATTTAATTATATGTCAGCAGGATACAGATAATAGCATAATGAGCGAATATTTAGCTAGAGGTTGGCATGCTTACAGATTGAATGAAATTGACTTAAAGAGAATAAAAAGTGAATTGCAATAACAGAATAAAAAGGATTATATTAGGAGGGAAAAAATGGCAGAAGTTTATTGTGACATTAGGTTAGATACAAATACTGACAAAGAATTTGAAATAATAAAGGAAATTTTGGAGCACAAAATACTAAATCAGAAATATGTTTTTTATAGTGTTGACAAATATGACTCAAAGAATAGAAGCATAATATTTGTTCAAACAGGAGGAGGTCTTGAGAATGCTGTTCTAAGCCTTGTGGCAGAAATAAATGGCTATATAGATGAACTTGCAGAGTTGCAAGAATCGGAAGCTGACAAGGAAATATTTAGAAATTTTTATTATCAAGTATATGCGACAATATTTGATTGTTATTGTGGTCTTTCACGGGATGTTATTATAGAGAGAAATAATGGCAAGGTCACAATGCAAGAGGAAGAAGAAGTTTCGTATTATGATATTGATTTTAGTAACGAAGATGAGGCAAAAGATGAATATGAATTTGTATGCAGTAGAGTAAGACAAATATCTGGTCCTGATCCTTATATTATGCCACTGGAAGAATTTATGAAAAGAAAAGGAGACACGATTAATATAAGATATGAGGGAATGACAGATAAGAGTCCGGGATGGGAGGAGCCGGTAGAATTGATTTTTGAAAAAAATTGAAATTAATTATTTAGACAGCCTTTAATACATACTGGATGCACGCGAGTGCAGTAGTCAGGAAGAGCTAGTTAATAAAATGACGAAAAATAGAAGATAGTAGGAGGATAGTGGAATGAAGTTATTTGTTACAGGTGATAATCACATCGGAAGAAAATTTGATAAATATAGTATTAAAAATCAGTTGATAGAAAGTAGATTCCTTTGCCTTAAGGATATGATTGAAACTGCAGAAAAAGAGCAATGTGAGTTCTTCGTTATTACAGGGGACCTTTTTGATAATACTTATGCAATAACAAAAAAGGATGTTAAACGTGTAGTTGAGATTCTTGCAGGTTTTAATCAGAATGTTTTGGTGCTTCCCGGAAATCACGATTTTTATTCAGGTAATGAACAGCTGTGGAATGATTTTATGACTATGGCAGATGCTCATAGCAATGTTATTGTACTTAATGAATACCAGCCGTATGAATTTGATAGTAGTGATGGACCGGCTGTTTTTTATCCTGCTTATTGTGATAGTAAGCATAGCGATACTAATCGCTTGGATTGGATAAAGGAAGAGAATATTGATGGTGTGAGCAAGTATAATATTGGTATTGCCCATGGTGCTTTGGAAGGACTTGCAATTGATACAGAAGGGGCGTATTTTCCAATGACTAGAACTGAGCTTGACAGTATTCCAATGGATGTGTGGTTATTGGGACATGCTCATGTGACAGAACCTGCAATTCCAGCTAATGAGGAAAAGACAGGCTATACTATTTTTAATGCTGGAACACATGAACAACTTGATTTGCACAATAATACAGAAGGTAATGCCTTTGTGATTACATTACAGAACAACGATGGAATTAAGAAAATTTTGGCTAAACGTGTAGTAACCGGAAGAATAAGATACTACGATGAGAAGTTGACCTTTAATGCTACAGACAATAAGTCTTTAGAAAAGACTATCGAAGAATTAGTAAAAGATTACTCTAACAACTCAATTATAAGACTGACAATCTCCGGAAGTATAGATGTATCTGAATATCAGAAAAAAGAAGCAATTTACGAGGCTCAACTTAGTAGATTCTTGGATCACATGATTTATGATAACGACCTAAGTGAGAAAATTACCAGTGAAAAGATTGAAAATGAATTTTCAGAGATTGGTTTTGCAGCCAAATTTTTGAAAGGGTTATTGGATGATCCGGTGGAGCTTCAGATGGCGTATGATATTGTGAAATCATTGAAATAGAGGAGGTTGTACATATGAATATAAAATCAGTTAAAACTAGACAGTTTGCAGGCATTAAGAATAAAGAAATTACGCTTGAAGATGGACTAAATGTATTGGTTGGTAATAATGAGACCGGTAAAAGTACCATGGTTGAGCTTATTTATCAGACTTTATATAGAGACTCTAAGCTTAGTAGGAGTAAGAAAGAAGACAAGGATTTCATTGCAAGATTTATGCCTTCTGATTCCAAGGGAGATGTTGTAGATGGAACGTTAGTGTTCGCTACAGATGATGGTCTGTATACCCTTCAGAAGAAGTGGGGGGCTTCAGAGATGTGTGAACTAGAGTCTTCAAACGACGGAATTATTGCAAATGAGAAAAAGATTAGAGAGATAATTGATGGTGAATTGGTTTACAAAAGGGGGCTTTATGATGATGTGGTTTTTGCATCTCAAAAAAGTCAGGCAAATGTGGTTGAGCACATTTTAAACAAGCTAGACAAAAAAGCACTTGTAAAACAGGATTTGGTTTCTATTATTGCGTCTGAAGGAATGGCATCAACAGAAGGGATTGCTCCGGAAGAAATTGAAAAGATTATTCAGGAAAAGATTGATGCACTTAGTGGACATTGGGATTTTGTAAATGATGGTCCTGATAAAAAACGAGGAATTGGAAATAAATGGGTTCAAGGTGTAGGAGCTATTCTGGAGGCTTATTATACTAAAGCAGAACTTGAGGATGCTTTGCAGAAGAGTGAAGTTGCTGAAAAAGCTATTGATATTGACAATAACAAAATCAATGAAGCTAAAGAAAAGCTGGAGGAGTATAAGACTGAAAAAGACGAGTATGCGCGTTATGAAGTAGCGCTTGCTCCTTATAATAGTAATATGAAACTTAAGGATGAGTATTTAAAGGCGAGAAACAAAATTTCTGCAGATTTAAAGGAATATCCACAGCTTCTCAAAGACTATGAAGAAGCTTTGCATTTAAAGACGCTTGCTAAGGCTCAGACTATAATTTTGAAGTATAAAGAAATCCAGGCGGCAAAAGATAGTCTTGTTGAGGCAAAAAAAACAATCGAAGGGAAGACAGAAATAACCGCTGAAGATGATAAAAAGCTTTTTGATCTTGAGTCAGATATTAACAGTTTGCAAGCACAGCTTTCTAATCTTACTCTTGTAGCTAATATTAAGAAGCTTGGAAACACCGACATTCAGGTCAAATCAGTTGCTACAGGCAAGGACGTAGATATTTCTGCCGGTGAATTTGATATTAATGAAACTGTAGAGATTACAGTTCCAGGTGTTATGAGTATGACAATTGCAGCAAAGGGCGTAGATGTGGAAAATGTTAAGCGACAGCTTGATGAGAATAATAGGGAAAGAGAAGCACTTCTTTCAAAATGCAAAGTAAAGGACCTTGATGAACTTAGAACTAAGAGAGAGGAGTATACAGAAGCATATCATAATTTAAGTGTTGCTCAGAAAGATTATGATAATCTTATAGAAGGCATAGATATTGATAAGCTTGATGAAGATTATGAACATCATAAGGAAAAGTCTTCAGAACTGGAGGGACTTGATAAGAAGATTAAGGAACTTTGCAGTTCTGAATCAATAGATTCTTATGAAGCAATGTTAAAACAGAAGTGCAATTCCCTAGAAGGAGAATACGATGCCGAAGCACCTGTTGATTGTATGAAGAAAAAACTTGAAGAAGCAGAAGCCAAACTTGCAGAGATTGATTCGCAACAGGGTGACGTTGAAAACATTCCAAAGAAGTATCGTGACATTGAAGATGCCAAAGTTTACAAAGAAACACTTAATTCCAATATTGAAGATGCTACCAACCAGATTGAAAAGGCAAAGGATGATCTTAATGAGCATAAAAAAGAGCTTGGTGATGTAGCACCTGAGGATTTGAGAACTCAAATTGATGATGCGACAATCGAATTTCAGAAACTTAAGGATGACTGTGAAAGATGGAATCATATTTTAACAGTTCTTAAAGCAACTCGTGAGAATATGGCTGGAGAAAGTACTATGTCTGATGTTCAGGATAGGTTTGCTGAGTATCTTTCAATAATTACTGATGGCAGAATTGCTCTTAAGTCTATGGATGAGAATATGGATGTGAATATTCAAAGTGGTAATAATCACATGACTTATGAAATTCTCTCAGAGGGTACAAAAGACACGATTGCCCTTGCCTTTAGACTGGCAATACTTGAACATTTATTTCCTAATGGAGGCGGTCTTGTAGTTTTTGACGACCCATTTACAGAGATGGATGAAAACAGAACAGAGCAAGCGTGTAAGTTGGTTCAGAAATTTGCCAATGCCGGTAACCAGGTTATTTTTGTAACTTGTGATAATAAATATAAAAATATGCTTTCAGGAAATATAGTGGAATTGTAGGGAGTTAATACAACAAAGTATTTAAAGGTATAGTATAAGAATAAAAAAGGAGGTTAGCTAATATGAAAAATAGCGAATAAGAAATTCTTATAAAAAAATATCAATATATCTTAGAAAAAGAGGATGAATTGTTAAAATGTGTAAAAGTACTAAGGGGTCAGTTGTTGAAAAAAACGGTATATCTAATATGTTAAAATGTATACATCAAATATATTCAACAAAGGAAGGAATAAAAAATGGAACATTATAAACAGTTATATATTTATGAAAAATATTACATGCCGGATTGCCCATTGTTTATTGAAAAATATGCATTGACAAAAGACAATGTTAAAAACAGTATAT
>OLOJ01002274.1_pt1 | contig 16086 bp, 12 predicted proteins | sample 1672251 | NCBI WGS metagenome assembly OLOJ01 (sample SAMEA3136664, study PRJEB25190) | human gut metagenome | biome: human gut; feature: human-associated habitat; material: faeces | place: Austria | collected 2013 | reverse complement strand
CGCAGTGCTCCCCGATCAGGTCCTGCAGCAGCATGGCATCGACGTTCACCGCGCCGAAGTCGTTTTCCAGAATGCAGACGTTGTGCCCCTGCTCCACCAGATACCGGACGTACCGGCGCAGAAAAGTCGTTTTGCCGGCCCCCAGAAACCCGGTGATCAGATCCACCTGTACCATTTTTTCAAAGCACCTCCCGTGCCGTTTTTCGTTCCACTCCAGTATACCGCAGCGCCCGGCCAAACACCAGAGGTAAATTGGCCGGGTGCCAAATTGCGTTCCTCACCGTATAAAAAGAGCAGGATATTCCAGTTCTATATGGAATTTCCTGCTCTTTTGGGCGGTTCAGAAGCGCTTCCGGCGGTTGCTGTCCTAGATAGCTCGGATGATTTCCGCTGCCTCCGGGGCAATGGGGTCGGGCACAGCGGCCGGCCGCGCCAGGAAGTAGCCCTGCAGCAGGTCGGCCCCCAGGTCGATGACGGTTCGCATCTCGGCGGCCGTTTCCACACCCTCGGCAATGATCTGCATGCTGCGCGGCTGGGCGTAGCGCACCACGTTGCGCAGGATCTGCTGCTTGTCGGGATCCGAATCAATGCCGCGGATGATGCTGATATCCACCTTGATGAACCGGGGCGCCAACTCCAGCAGGCTGCCCTCGTTGGAGTAGCCGCTGCCGTAGTCATCCAGCGCAAACATGCCGGAGAAGCCCGGAGCGTGGCGCTTGCTCTCCAGTGCCTGCCGGTTCATCTCCTCTTCCTCGGTGATCTCAATGACCATCTGGCGGCGCAGCTCGTGCCAGCGCTGGTCCATATACTCGCTGTCCTCCCGGCGCAGGCAGACGCTGGCAATGGAGTTGATGAAGATCAGGGCCTGCCGGTCCACGAGATTTTTGCTGCGCAGGTTGTCAAAGCCTTCCAGCGCCTTGCGGAAGGTCAGCCGCTCGATCTCATACAGCGCGCCCTGCTCCCGGGCCAGCTTCATGATGGTGGCCGGAGAACGCAGGGTGGGCAGGTCCGACCGCATCAGTGCTTCGTAGGCGTGCACCCTGCCGGTCTGTGCCGAGAAGATGGGCTGGAAGTAGTAGTACATCCGCTCTTCGCTGATGAGCTGGTGGAACTCCCGCCGGGTGCGGGCGATATAGGCCTCCTGATTGTACACGCCGATGTCAAAGTCCTTCATCTGCCCCTTGGTGGAGTGCTTGACCTGATACATGGCAAAGTCTGCATATTTTTTCAGGGTCTCGATGTCCCGGCCATCCTCCGGGTACCAGGCCACGCCGCCGGAAATACTGATGTGCAGGTCGCTGCCGCTGGGCAGTACCACCACGGCCTGCTGCATGGCGCGGGTCAGTGCTTCCAGCTTTTCGCGCAGCTGCTCCCGGCCGGGATAGCCGTAGAACAGCAGCAGGAACTCGTCGCCGGACAGGCGGGCGCACACGGTGCCCGGCGGGCTGTGCTCCGCAATGCAGCGGCCGGTGTTCCGGATGTAGTGGTCGCCCCAGTCGTGGCCGTAGGTGTCGTTGATGTGCTTGAGGTCGTCCAGGTCCATCATCAGCAAGGCTGCCACGCCCAGCCGCTCCGGATTCTGGAACAGTTCATGACTCACGCGGTGGAATGCCTGCCGGTTGTACAGGCCGGTGAGGACGTCGTAGTCGCGCTCCCGCTCGATGCGCAGGCGCTCCTGGGTAGCGGCGGTCACATCCTCGGCCAGACCCACCTGCACCCGGTCCTCGGTGGTGACCCGCAGCATGATATAGCGGGTGCGGCCGCCCTGCACCACGGTCAGCACCTTGTCCCCCTCCGCGTTGACGACGGTGCAGGGGCGGGCCAGCTGGATGTGCTCCAGCAGTTCTCCAAAGGTGCGCACGGTCAGGCTGCTGCCGTCCACCTCCGGGGCACCCAGCAGGGCAAAGAAGTTTTTGGTCACATACACACTGCCGGTGTCATACCGCAGCTCGTAGCCGCCCAGCTCCACACTGGCCATGTCCATGATGCGCAAAAACTTGGTGGAGTTGGTCACAAGGCTGCTGTTCAGCTGGGTGATGGCCTCCGCAAAGCGGTCCAGCTCCCGGATGCCGGTGTGCGAAAACTTGGGGAAGGTCTGTTTGCCGTTGGCTGCCAGCACCTCGCAGTAGAGCTGCTCGGCGGGGCGGGCCAGACCGCGGGACACCAGCAGGCTGCTCACAGCCCCCAGCAGCAGGGTGAGGAGCACCGCAGCGGTGATGACCTGCTGCACGGTGCGGGCAAAGCGGAACAGGATGCTGCTGCGCACCGTGCCCACCAGCAGCCACTTTTCGTTGGAGAAGGGCGCGTTGCGGCTGTACAGGTCCAGGCTCTGGACCGCCGCATAGCCGGTCTCGTCGTTCAGCGTCAGCCAGCGTTCGCCGTCCGTCTGCCGGCAGGTGATCTTTTCCACGCCTGCGTCGATGACGTTGGCATCCAGTCCGTCGCCCGCCGTCAGCGTCAGGAACAGTTCCGGGTCCGACAGGCCCGACGTTGTGGACACCAGCAGATAGGTGCCCTGCCCGCCGTCCTGCAGCTCCTGATACGGCATCTTGGTTTCCAGATAGCTGGTCAGGATCTCCACACCGATGACGCCGTACACGGTGCCGTCCGGCAGGATGAGGGGCTGGGAGTAGGCAATGGCCGTGCGCTCGTCACCGGTGAGCTTGTAGGTCTGGGTGAGCCAGCGGCCGTAGTCGGCGGCGTCCAGCTTTTCGTCATCCTCCCAGGCGGTCTGGAACACGGTGCGCACAAAGCCGCCGTTGGTCAGGCCGCGGCAATTCAGGGCGGTGCTCCAGCTTTTGTCGGTGGTGATGCCCAGCGCCTTGACCACCGCCGCGCTGGAACGCTCCAGCATCAGGTCGGTGTTGCGGTCCGAGGGGCGGGCGTCCGGGTCCAGGTCCCGCAGGTACACGCTGGGCATGGGGCTGCCCACTTCCTTTTCCGCAAGGTCGTGGGTGTTGATCACAAGAAAGATGCCGGTCACGGGGCGGGCGCGCAGTGCACTCACCAGATAGGGCGCGGCGGCCTCCATCAGGGGGTCAGCGGCCTCGCTGCTCTGGTCCATCGTGTCCAGCGAAATGGTGCCGTCCTGCAGCATCTGCTGGGTCAGGTTGTTGATGGTGGTGGAAATGTCGGTGAGCTCCTGTGCCTTGATCAGCATATCCTGCAGGTAGCTGGCGTGGTTGCGCACCTGCATGTTCACGATCTGCTTGGCGTTCTGGTTCAGCCGCCCGGACACATTGGTCAGGCCGATGCCGGTCGACAGCAGGATCACCTCCGCCAGCAGCACCGCCATCATGGAAAAGAGGATGGTGCGGAAGATCGGCTTCTCGGGCCGGTGCGCTTTCCACGCACGGTACTTTTCGGCAGGCTTCATGGCACTTCCCCCTTTTCCTGTCGGTTTCCGGTCGTTACGCTCAGCCGGCGTACTTCTCCAGTGCAGCGCAGATGCCCCCATACCAGGCATCAAAGTATTCGTCGGTGAGGAACTCCGCTTCCGCGTCGGCGGCGGGCTGGCCTGCAGCCACCCGCTCCTGCACCGTTGCACGGTCGGCAGAGGCAAGATCGCTCAGGCTGTATTCCAGCACCTTGCGGGCGCTGCTGCCGCTCACGCAGCCAAGGGCCAGCGCCGCGGCGCACAGCCCGGACACGACCGCTTTGAGATATTTTTTCATCGATTTTCTCCCCTGAGGACGCTCACGCAGCAGGACGTTCCGGCTACCATATCACCCGATTATACCTAGTTTATCATACCATCTTTTTCCGGGTGCGTAACCAAAATCCGGCAAAAACCTTCACGATCACAAGAAAGCGGAAGAACTTTCCACCCATCGGAACAAAAAGCACAGCCGTCAACAGTTCATCCGCCTCGGCCAGCTGGGCCTCGGCAGCGGCATCGTCCAGCATATCCCTGCCCGCGCAGCGCTGCAGGATGACATGGCACACCGGGCGGCGTGTGGCCTCCAGCACCGAGTGACGGAAGCCGTAGCGGGAGACGTTCTTTTTGCCGTACAGCAGGATGAAGCCCATGCTGTTGCGGCTGTCCGCCCGCAGGAAGCCATGGGTGATGTAGGGCATCTTCTGGCCTTCGGGCATCATGTCCAGATAGCCCACGGAGCCGTGGCGGGTGATGGTCTCATTGAAGAAGCGCTTGCCGTCGTTGCCAAAGATGGGCCAGATACCGCCGAAGGGGAAGGACGGACGGCTGTTGATGTCGGCTGCCTGACCTGCACGGGGGCCTGCCTCCATGGTAGCGCCTGCCCACATCATCATGCGGATGCCGGAGCCATCACGGCCCATGGAAGAAACGTTGTTCACATCGGTGCGGGCCTTGTGGGCAGCTACCATTTCAACGGCGAGTGGGTGTAAATCTCATTTTCCCTGAAAAAACAGCAAAGAGCCGCCCCGGATGGGGCGGCTCTTTCTGTCTGCCGGAAACAAAAAACCGGAACCACACTGCGCTTTGCAATGCGTTCCCGGCCTGAAAACTCACTGACCCTGCTCGTCCACGACCTTCAGGCCCTGGGTCTGCTCGATCTCGGTCAGCATATCCACACGCACCTGATGGCGGCCGCCCTCATACTTGGCGTTCAGCCACTCGTCCACGATCATCTTGGCGGTCTCCACGCCGATGACCCGTGCGCCGAAAGCGATGATGTTGGAGTTGTTGTGCTGCTTGCTCATGCGGGCAGAATAGGGCTCGCTGCACACGCAGGCACGCACGCCCTTGACCTTGTTGGCGGCCATGCTGATGCCGACACCGGTGCCGCAGAACAGCAGGGCTTTGTCGCACTGGCCGCTGACCACAGCGTCACAGGCAGGCAGTGCCATATCGGGGTAATCCACGCTGGCAGTGCTGTGGGTGCCAAAGTCGATATACTCCAGCCCCAGCTCGTCCAGGTGAGCTTTGACGGCTTCCTTCAGTTCAAAACCGCCATGGTCGGCGGCAAGCGCAATGGGTTTTGCCATGAGAAATTTCAATCCTTTCCGTTTTCCGTATCGTTGTTCCGGGCAGCGGCCTCGGCAGCAAGGCGCTCGGCGCGTTCCCGCTCGGCCTGGCTCAGGCGGTGATAATCCGGCAGCAGGGCCTCGGGCAGAACAGCTTCGCCCCGCTGGGCCATCTGCTTGGCCACCAGGGCCACGGCAGCGGCCCGGCCGCCCCGCAGCTCCGGCGGAACAGTGAGCACGCCCGGAACATTGCTGTATTTATTATAGCACAGAGATGCGCCATCACCAACAAAAAACAGGGGCTTTTTGCAATTTTCTACAAATTGGGCAAGGTCAGCCACAGCCCGGGCATCATCATCCAGCAGGCGGGTGTGGGTGGCCAAGTCAAAAGCGGCGCTGTACACCTGGGCACGGCGGGCATCCAGTGCGCAGAGCACGGTGCCCTCGCCGGTGTGGGCAGCGGCCAGCGCTTCCAGCGTGGAGACCGGGGCGCAGAGGGTCTCGCGAGGGAAAGCCAGCCCCTTGACGGCGGCCAGTCCGATGCGCAGGCCGGTAAAGCTGCCGGGGCCTGCGTTCACACCGAACAGGTCGATGTCTGCACAGGTCAGGCCGCACAGCTTCAGGCAGTGATCCACCAGCGGCATCAGGGTCTCGCTGTGGGTCATGCCGCCGTCCAGATAGCACTCGTACTTCAGGCGGTCGTCCTGCAGCAGGGCCACGCCCAGTGTTTTACCGGCGGTATCTACGGCTAAGATATTCATACGCTGACCCCCTCGATGGTGATGCGGCGGGTGGTGTCATCCACCCGGTCAATGTTGATGTGGATCGGGTCTTCCGGGGCCAGCAGATCGGCGAAGTTTTCGCTCCACTCAGCGGCCACAATGGCACCCTGATCCAGATAATCGTAGAAACCGGCGGCACACAGGTCGTTCTCAGTGGAGATGCGGTAGAGGTCGAAGTGGGCCAGCGGGCGGGGGCCGCGGTAATAGTTGACGATGGCAAAGGTGGGGCTGCTGACCGGGTCGGTGCAGCCCAGTCCCTCGGCCAGGCCCTCACAAAAGGCGGTCTTGCCCGCGCCCAGACCGCCGGTGAAGGCGATCAAGGCCCCGTCCGGCAGCACTGCCGCCAGCTTCCGGCCCAGCGCAACGGTCTCTTCTCTGGAATGTGTAATATATTCAGCCATACAATGCTCCTTCATCTTGAAGCTTGAACTTTCCCGTTTTGCCAGCTGTCTGCGAAGCAGACTGAGAGGTAAATCAAAAGGGATGACAGAAGCTTCTGCCATCCCCCAGTATAATATAAATCGAGCAAAAGTGCAACGCTCAAGCGGCCTGCTGTGCTTCCTGCGGGGCAGGTGCCGCGTTCGGTTCGATCAGCCGGACCCCAACATCGCCGAACAGTAGCGGGTAAGCTGCCGCCGCATGGGGGCGCTTGCCGCCCTGTGCATTGTACCAGACCAGATCATCCGCGCCATAGGTATCCATGGAGTGCTGAACGGATTCCTGCAGGGTCTGGCCCAGGATCAGGTGGTTGACGGTATCCCACAGCATACTGCGGGAATACACGGTGTAGACGTTGTTCACATAGCCTGCCACTGCTTTGGCACCACCGGCCAGCAGGGCATCGGCCATGGAGGTATCCAGACTGCCGCTCACGCCAAGGAACTCACAGGTCTCGGAGAGCACTACGGTGTCCTTGAGCTGGCCGCCCCGGTATGCCGCCCGGAAAAAGCTGGGCGTGATGCAGTACAGGCCGTTGATCTTGATGACCCGGTGGGTCAGCAGATCAATGCCGTAGTAGAGGTCCTTGTAGAAATCCGATTCCTCCGTCAGCAGGATGACCGGCTCGGTACGGGTCTGCTTGAACAGAAAACCGGAGGTGTAGGTGTAGTAGGAGCCGTGGGCGCTGAGGATGCACAGCCCGTAATCGTTCATCCGTTTCAGGTCAGAGACGGTGACTGTGGTATCGATTCGGGTGTGCAGGCCCATCGCGGTCCAGAAGCCCTTCATATAGGAGTAGTACGGGTAGCGAGAGCTGTTCACGGTGTTGTCAAAGGCGTAGTAGATCATGGCGCTGCCCAGATCACCCTGCGGGGCGTTGGACATTTCGTGCAGATCCACAGCGGGCAGTTCGGAAGGGGCGAAGGGAGTATTCTCTTCGTCCGGGTCCTCCACCAGAACGCCGCCCAGCGCGCCGCAGCTGTAGGCAAAGCTGACCATGCCGTTTTCCTCGTCCACATGGAGAGAGCGCGCCGAAACAAGCCCTTCCTCGGCCAGCTGCTGCAGCTGTGCCACGGCGGCATCCAGCCGCTGGGCACGGGTCATCTCAGCGTAAGCGTCGCTGCCGGTCAGGGCGGTCACGGCGCTGTCGGCCTGCTGCATCTCCCGGGCATCGGCAGTGGTCAGCGTGGTCTGGGCCGCGGTGTCGGCTGCCTGTGCGGCAAAAGCAGAAGCAGGGAAGAGCGCGGAAATAAAAACAGTCAGTGCGCAGAGCGCGCACAGAAAGCGATGAGAATTTGTTTTCATCTTGGAAGTTCCTCCGGAAAAATCCTGCCGAAAAAGCAGGTCTCCAGCTTCCATTTTAGAAGGTGGAGGGGGCTTTGTCAAGGCTGCGGCAAATATTTTGCAGAGTTGTCACAGGATGAAAAGATCTGTGGAAAAAACTTCCGCAATCTTGCGCAAAAATGGGTGGTGCGGTATACTTATATTACATAATGGAGCAGTATACGCCCACTCCGGCATTGCGGACGAGCGAAGCAGATCTGAGCGGGCGATCCAATGAAAGAAAGAGGTGTTTTCGTTTGGAAAACATTCGGCGCTACTTCAAGCGCACCGATAAAACTTACCTGCTGCTGTGCATCTTCAGCAGCGTGATGGCTGTGACGGCGCTTTCGAGCTGGGCAGCCAAGCAGGGCAATGGCTTTGCCGTGGATGAGATCACAGGCCAGATCACCGGTCTGGGCGATTACCGCCGGGCGGCGGTGCAGGCAGGTGCAGCCCTTATCGGGCTGGTCATTGCGGTGCTGCTGTCCAATATCGATTACCGCAGCCTGGTGAAGGTGTGGCCGGTGCATGTGGCCCTGACCTGGGGCATGGTGCTGCCCACGCTGGTGCTGCGCAATGTGAGCATCGGCCCGCTGACCATCGGCTACAACGCAGGCGATACCGACAACTATTCCTGGTACAAGCTGGGAGGTTTTACCCTGCAGCCCACAGAGCTGGCCAAGATCAGCTTTATCCTGACCTTTGCCATGCACCTGAACAATGTGCGCACCCGGCTCAACGAGCCGAAGGAGCTGGGCAAGCTGCTGCTGCATCTGGCAGTGCCCATCCTCATCATTCATGTTCAGGGCGACGACGGCACCGCCATCATCTATGCCATCATCGGCTGCTGCATGATGTTTGCGGCGGGCCTGAGCTGGAAGTATATCCTGGGGGCGGTCTCGGCGGCGGCAGTGGCTATGGCGACGGCGTTCACCTTTTTCAGTGATAAGATCGGCAAGGGATACCAGTGGTACCGCATCCTTGCTGTCATCGATCCCGATAACAAGACCGGCTGGGCCCCCAGCGAGACCATCTGGAAGAACATCATTTACCAGCAGCAGCGCGGCGAGATCGCGCTGGGCTCGGGCGGCATCTTTGGCAATGGGCTGTTTGGCGGCAGTTATTACAGCGTGCCCAACGCCCACAACGATTTCATCCTGAGCTGGATCGGCAACGCGGCGGGCTTTGTGGGCTGCTGTGTGGTGCTGGGCGTGCTCTTCGCACTGGTCATCAAGACCTTCCTCACCGGTGCCCGCAGCGAGGACCTGCTGGGTACCTTCATCTGCGCGGGCATCGGCGGCGCTCTGATGGCCCAGATCGCCGTGAACGTGGGCATGAACCTGCGCGTCCTGCCCGTGATCGGTGTCACCCTGCCGTTCTATTCGGCGGGCGGCAGCTCGGTGCTGATGCTGTACATCTGTGTGGGCCTGGTGCTCTCGGTCTACACCCACAACACAAAAAAGCTGTTCGGCTGAGCCGGAATAGAACGCGGCCCCGGAGAAAAGGAAAACTCTCCGGGGCCGCGTTTGTGTGTCAGCCAAAGGTATTGCGCAGCTTGTTGACAAGCCGTTTCAGCTTAGACAGGTGAGAGAACAGTTCCCGATGGGAGAACCGCTGAAATTTGAGGGAGAATTTTGGTGGAGTTGACAGTTTTCACCCGCAAAAGACGGCGTGTGTGGAATTTGCCCTTGACCCCGGGGCGTTCCGTGTTACAATATTTCCGGTACAGCCTGTCTGTTTGGGCTGCGGAACACAAAAAAGGAGTATTGAACGGTAAATTTTATGGATACGAACGCGGAATCTCCCATGCAGAACAAGGTCATTGAATATGTCAAGCAGTATGCAATGATCACGCTGAGCATTTCCATCATGTCGGTGGGTGTGTACTTTTTCAAATTCCCCAACAACTTTGTCTTTGGCGGCGTGACCGGTATGGCGGCGCTGGCGGCCAAGCTCACCCCGCTGTCGGCTTCGGCCTTTTCCTCGGCGGCCAACATGATCCTGCTGGGTGTGGGCCTGATCTTTCTGGGCAAAAAGTTTGCCATGACCACCGGCTATGCCACTGTGGTCATGTCGCTGGAGCTGATGGTGCTGGAAAAGATCTGCCCCCTGCGCGGCCCCTTGAGCGACCAGCCCATGCTCGACCTGCTGTTTGCCATTGCCCTGCCGGCCATTGCGTCGGCTCTGCTGTTCAATGTGGGCGCTTCCTCCGGCGGCACGGATGTCATTGCCCTCATTGTGGAAAAGTATACCCACATCCACAACGTGGCGGTGGCGCTGTTCCTGACTGACCTGTTCATGGTCATTGCGGCCTGCTTTGTGTTCGACCTGTACACCGCCCTCTATTCCTTCGTGGGTCTGACCGTGAAATCGCTGGTCATTGATGCCGTGCTGGAAAAGATCAAGATGTGCAAGGCCATCCTCATCGTCTGCGACGACAGGAAGCCTATCTGTGATTTTGTCATGCGCAAGCTGGTGCGCGGCGCAACCTATACGCCCTGCTTCGGCGCGTATACCGACAAGCCCCACTACATCATTTACACCACCCTGACCCGCCGCGAGGCCGACCAGCTGCAGGATTTTATCCACAAGCAGCACCTGAACGCCTTCATGTCCATGCTGAGCACCACTGAGGTGTTCGGCAAGGGCTTCAACCACGCATAAGGAGGAACGTATGGTACAGGTCGATCTCATCACCGGTTTTCTGGGTGCGGGCAAGACAACGTTCCTGCGCAGATATGTTGCGTATCTGACCGCACAGGGGCATCATGTCTGCATTCTGGAAAATGACTTTGGCGCTGTGAACGTGGATGCCATGCTGGTGCAGGATCTGCTGGGGGAACGCTGCGAGATCGAAACCATCAGCGGCGGGTGTGATTGTGATACCCACCAGCGCCGGATGCGCACCAAGCTCATCTCAATGGCCATGCGCGGGTTCGACCGGGTGGTGGTGGAGCCCAGCGGCATTTTTGATGTGGACGAGTTTTTTGATGTCCTGCGGGATGAGCCGCTGGATCGGTGGTATACACTGGGCAATGTGTTTGCCGTTGTGGATGCCCTGCTGCCCGAGACGCTTTCCCCGCAGGCAGAGTATATTCTGGCATCGGAAGCCGCCAGCGCCGGACGCATCCTGCTCTCCCGCAGTCAGCTGGCCACCCAGGCCCAGCGGGAAAGCGCCATCGACCACCTGAAGCGTGCCCTTGCGGCCTGCAAGTGCAGCCGCACCCTGACGGAAGAAGATTTTCTGATCAAGAACTGGGCCGACCTGGAGGATGCGGATCTTGCGGCGCTGGATGCCTGTGGATATCAGCATGCCGACTGCGAAAAGCTCTGCTTTGATGCGCACGATGCATTCGGTTCGGCGTATTTCCTCGAGCTGGGCCTGCCCCGGCAGCAGCTGGAAGCACGCATTCCCAGCCTGTTCACGGATGCCGCCTGCGGCCGGGTGCTGCGGGCCAAGGGCTTTGTGCAGGATGCCGCCGGCTGGGTGGAGCTGAATGCCACCGCCGACGGCCTGACCGCGGCCCCCATTCCGGCAGGGCAGGAGGTGCTCATCGTCATCGGCGAAGGGCTGGACAAGGAACGGATCGAAACTGTTTTGCGGAACTGAGGGAGCGTGCAGGAAACACAGAAAAACACCGCTTTGCGGTGCATCGGCCTGGCAGATCGCGGCACGTGGGTGTGCGCTTTCTGCCGGGCCCTTTTCTTTTCCACAGTTTTTCCGGCAAAATACAACAATCCTTGTCAGATATTGCTGTTGCGCCCCCGGAGGTTTTGGACTATAATTTTGACTTAGCTGTTAGACAAGGGGGATTTTTTACGAATTATCTGTTTCAATTTGCGCGTATCCTCGCGTTTTGCTTTCTGGGGGAAGTATGTCATGCCGTACTGCCGCTGCCGGTTCCGGCCAGTGTGTACGGGCTTGTGCTGCTGCTGCTGGCCCTGAACTTCCGGCTGATCCAGCTGGAGGATGTAAAAGAGGTGGGCGTGTTCCTCACTGGTATCTTCCCGCTGCTCTTTGTGCCCGCCGCCGCAGGCGTGATGGAGCTGTGGGCGGAGATGGGGGAGATGCTGCTGCCCATCGTCATCGCCATCATTCCGGTCACGGTTCTGGTCATGGTGACCGCCGGAAAGACCACCCAGGCTCTGACCAGCCGCAAAAAGAACAAGGAGACTGCTGCCAATGATGGAATTGCTGAATGAGTTCCTTTCGGGCTCTGTTGCCTGGGGTGTGCTGCTGACACTGGCCGCCTTTGCACTGGGAGCCCTGGTGAACAGAGTGACCGGAAAGGCATTTTTTAACCCGCTGCTGCTGGGTGCGATCTTTGTGATTATTTTCCTGTCGGTATGCGGCATCCCTTATGCCGACTACAAGGTCAGCGCCGCCCCGGTGAACTACCTGCTGCTGCCCGCCACCGTGGCGCTGGCCATCCCGCTGTATGAAAAGCTCGACCTGCTCAAGGCAAACGCCGCCGCCATCATTGCGGGCATCTCGGTGGGCACGCTGGTCAGCCTGGGCAGTGCGCTGGCACTGGCGTTGGCGCTGCACCTGACCCAGGAGCAGTACGCCACCCTGCTGCCCAAATCCGTGACCACCGCCATCAGTATGGATGTGGCTGCAGAGCTGGGCGGCATTGCGGCCCTGACCGGTGCCATCGTTATCCTGACGGGCATTGTGGGCAACCTGCTGGCCGAGACGGTCTGCAAGGCGTTTCACATCACCGACCCCATTGCCAAAGGTGTGGGCATTGGCACCTCGGCCCATGCCGTGGGCACCAGCAAGGCCCTGCAGATGGGCGAGGTGGAAGGTGCCATGAGCGGCCTGTCCATCGCTGTGGCCGGTGTGCTGACCGCAGTGCTCTGCCCGGTGTTCGTGAACCTTATCGATTGATCGCATAAAAACACCCCTCTCCGCTGTGCTGATGCACGGACGGAGAGGGGTGATTTTATGCGTTCTCTTTTTTCAGAACTCTGGTCACCATGAACACGCAGTAGAGCAGTGCCAGACCCCAGGCAATGGGGTTGGCAATGCAGATGCCGAAGTAGCCCAGACTATGAACGGCCAGCCAGCCGCAGAGCGCGCGGCCGATGAGCTCGCCCACACCGGAGATAACGGCCTGCACACTGTATCCCAGACCCTGCAGGGTGTTGCGGAAGACCATCAGCAGGCCGTTGATGCAGAACAGCACGCTGATCACGGTCAGGTATTCCACAGCACCGGAAGTCACGGCAGGGTCGGCATCGCCCAGAACAAGGCCCACGGCCCAGCCCTTGACGAAGAAGAGCACCACCCAGGCAGCCGCGCAGTAGCACAGCTGGAGGATGCAGCCATCCCGGATGCCCTGCCTGACGCGGTCAGTGCGGTGGGCACCGTGGTTCTGGCCGACATAAGTTGCCATAGCCGTGCCCACACTTGCCATGGGCACGGTGAACATCTGGCGGATCTTCTCACCGGCGGTCTGGGCGGCCACGGCGGTGCTGCCCAGCAGGTTGATGGCATCCTGCATGATGAAGGCACCGATGGCAGAAACGGAATACTCAAAGCCCATCGGAAGGCCGATATAGGCCAGCCGCCCGCAGTGCCCCGCCGAGAGGACACAGTTTTCCCGGGTGAAATGGATGCCCTCCACCCGGGTGAAGAACCACCAGGTGCAAAGCAGGCCGCTGAACAGCTGGCTGACAACGGTGGCGATGGCTGCGCCCTCCACGCCCATACCCAGCGGTACGATGAACAGCCAGTCCAGCCCGATGTTCAGGAAACTGGAGATTAGCAGGAAATAGAATGGGTGCTGGGAATCGCCCAGACTGTGCAGGACGGTGGAGGTGTAGTTGAACAGCACCGTGGCCGGAATGCCGAGGAAGATGATGCGGATGTAGGCCACCGCGTCCGGGAACAGCTCGGCCGGGGTGTGGATGAGCTGCAGCAGCGGGGCAGCAGTGAGGGTGGTGACGATGGTGAACACCACGCTCAAGGCCACGCAGAGGACCGCGCCGTTGAACAGATACTTGTGCATATCCTCGCTGTCCCTTGCACCAAAGCTCTGGGCCACCGGGATGCCAAAGCCCGTGCAGGAACCCAGCACAAAGCCTAAAATGAGAAAATTCAGAGAGTAGGTGGTGCCCACCGCGCCCAGTGCATCGGTGCCCAGACAGCGCCCCACAATGACGGTGTCCACAAAGCTGTACAGCTGCTGGAACAGGGTGCCCAGCACCAGCGGCAGGGCAAATTTCAGGATCTGGGGCAGCGGCCTGCCCACCGTGAGGTCGGTGGTGCCGGAACCCTTTTTGATTTTTTCCATAAGTTTTACATGCTCCCTCCGGGTTTGATCTGCCACTAAGGATATCATGACATCCGCTCCCGGTGTTAGCATTATTTTATGGAAAACCCGGATAAATTCTGTTTTTTCTCACCAAAGGGGCAGGGAACTGACTTCGTCCCGGAGCTCCAGTGCCTGGGTGTGGGTCAGCTTTTTGGCGCGCTCCATCCGCTCCACCACCACGAGCGCGCGCCTGCGGGCCAGCTCCCCGTTGGCGGCGTAGACCGAAGGCGCATTGGGCAGGCCGGCCAGTACCACACACTCGGCGCGGGTCAACTCCCGGGTGGGTTTGCCAAAGTAGCCCTGCGCAGCCTGCGCCACGCCGGACCACTGGTTGCCGAAGTAGCAGCTGCCTGCGTACATCTCAAAGATCTGCTGCTTGGAGTAGTAATCCTCGATGTCCCTGGCGGCAAACATCTCCGCTGCCTTGCGGGCCATCTGCTTTTCCTGGGTGAACAGCTCGTTCTTGGCCAGCTGCTGGGTCAGGGTGCTGCCGCCTTCGGCCAGAGAGCGGGTGCGCAGGTCGGCCCAGAGCGCCCGGACAATGGCCGCCGGGTCGATGCCGTGGTGCCTTTCAAACCGGCTGTCCTCCACGGAAATGACCGCATCGATATAGGTCTGGGGCAGCTGGTCACAGCTGGCAAAGCCGGGACGGGAGCTGATCTCATCATAGAGGCCGGCAATGGGCTTTTGCGCCGCTGTGGCGCGGTAGAGCCGCCAGCCCTGCACGCCCAGTGTTCCGCCAATGACCACCAATACAAACAGCGCCGCCAGCAGCAGGCAGCTGAGCAGTCGCTTTACAAAACGTTTCAGCATCTTCACGTTCCCCTTCGGTTTTGATTCAACGTTATCCTACCCGATTTGACGGCAGAATGCAAGTTACATTTTTGTGAATACGGCTGCACAAGAAAAAAGCGCCCTGCCGGGGCAAACTGGCAGAGCGCTTTTACAAGTTATGGAAAGGGGATGCAGAGGCGCTGCTTACAGAGCGAAGTAACGCTTTGCGTTGTCGAAGCAGATGCCCTTGACGATCTTCTCCAGAGCCTTCTCATCGTTGGGATACTCGCCATCCTCGACCCACTGGCCGATCAGGTTGCACAGGATGCGGCGGAAGTAGTCGTGGCGGGTGTAGCTCAGGAAGCTGCGGCTGTCGGTCAGCATACCAACAAAGTTACCCAGCAGGCCCAGGTTTGCCAGGCTCTTCATCTGGTTCTCCATGCCGATCTTCTGGTCGTTGAACCACCAGCCGGAGCCGTGCTGGATCTTGCCGGGGATCTCATCATTCTGGAAGCAGCCCAGAATGGTGCCGATCTGCTCGTTGTCAGCGGGGTTCAGGCTGTAGATGATGACCTTGGGGCACTCATCGGTGTCGTTCAGGGCACTCAGCAGAGCAGCGATCTCGCCGCCGCACTTGGCAGTGTTGATCATGTCGAAACCGGTATCGGGTCCCAGCAGGGCGTTCATCTTACGGTTGACACCGCGCAGGCAGTTGTAGTGCATCTGCATGGCGATGTTCAGGCGGTGATACTGCTTGCCCAGGTGGATCAGGATGTAGGTCTGGTACTTCTCAGTCTCTTCAGCGGTCACGGCCTCACCGGCCATAGCCTTCTGGTAGATGGCGTTGACCTCTTCCTTGGTGGCCTCACGGTAGGGCACATAGTCCAGGCCGTGGTCAGATGCGCGGCAGCCCATCTCGGCAAAGAACTCGATGCGCTGGGTCAGAGCGTCGGTGACGCAGTTGATGCACTCCAGCTTTTCCTTGCCAACGGCCTGAGCCAGCTTGCCCATGTACTCCACGAAGCCGGGCTTCTGGATGTTGAGGGCCTTGTCGGGGCGGAAGGAGGGAGCAACGGTGAACTTGATGGAAGGATCTTCCTTGATCTTCTTGTGCCAGTACAGGTCGTCGATGGGGTCGTCGGTGGTGCCGATGAAAGCAACATTGGACTGCTCGATCAGGCCGCGGACAGTCATGCTGTCGTCGTGCTGCAGCTTGTCGTTGCACAGGTTCCAGACTTCCTCAGCGGTGTCACCGTTCAGCACACCCTGATAGCCGAAGTACTTGCGCAGCTCCAGGTGGCACCAGTGGTACATGGGGTTGCCAACGCACATGGGCAGAGCCTCAGCAAACTTCTGGAAACGCTCACGGTCGGGCTTGGTGCCGGTGATGTACTCCTCGGGCACGCCGTTGGAACGCATCACGCGCCACTTGTAGTGGTCGCCAAAGTAGTAGTCAGAGCCATCGGCCAGGACCTGATGGCCGCCCAGCCACACCTGGGCGA